>ERZ1048068.574-NODE-574-length-32810-cov-53.714639_pt1 | contig 32810 bp, 24 predicted proteins | sample MGYA00383098_ERZ1048068 | MGnify/ENA primary metagenome ERZ1048068 (study PRJEB29581, sample SAMEA5548368) | metagenome | biome: marine; feature: coastal; material: water | depth 1 m | study: Short-term variability in the microbial, nano- and picoplankton... | reverse complement strand
GCTTCATGTGTTTTTGATGCAAATCACATCACTAAAATAGGAAATCAAACTAAAGTACTTGCTTGGTACGACAATGAATGGGGTTTTAGTAATAGATTGATTGACCTTGCTGAGCATATTTCAAAAATGACTAAATCTCAGTTACAAAAATCTGCATAAAAGAAAGGTATTTAAATACTATTTTCTTTATCTTTTTTGCATTAACATTCGGATATATTTAATACCTAATCATTATGGAATTTAGCAGAACAAAAATTATATGCACTATTGGACCGGCAACTAGCTCGATGCCGGTGCTGAGAAGTCTTTACAACAATGGAATGAATGTTGTTCGCATTAACATGTCGCATGCTACCCACAATTTTGCAAAGTCTGTAATTGAGAAAGTTAAAAAAATTAATTCAGATCCTAAATCTAAACATGGTTCTATAGGTGTTCTTCTGGATACCCAGGGCCCAGAAATTAGAACTGGTGACACTGAAGTGCCTCTAGATTTAGAAGTTGGCGATGAAGTTACTTTAACTGTCCGTGATGAGGTTGATGTTGAAACATCATCTATAAAAATAAACTATAAAGATCTTATTCATAGTGTAAATAAAGGATCAAAAATAACTGTCGACAATGGCCTTATTAATTTTAGTGTAATCTCAAAAGACGAAGAGACTCTTTTATGTAGAGTTATTGATGGGGGAAAACTTGGGTCAAAGAGGCATGTTAATCTTCCAGGCGTAAGAGTTAACCTTCCATCAATTACTTCAAAAGACTTTGAAGATATAAATTTTGGTATAGAGAATGATGTTGACTTTATTGCACTTTCTTTTGTAAGAAATAAAGAGGACCTTGAAGATCTTCAAAAAATCTTAGATGCAAAGAAATCCCCTGCAAAAATTATTGCAAAGATCGAAAACCAAGAGGGCTTAGATAACATTCATGATATCTGCCAGGCTTCATGGGGAGTTATGGTTGCTAGAGGTGATCTAGGTATAGAGACAAGCTTGGTCGATCTTCCAAATATACAAAGAAGAATCATGTACGCTTGTGCTAAATGGGGAAGAAGATCTATAGTGGCAACTCACTTACTTGAATCTATGATCTCGAATCCAACACCAACTAGGGCAGAGGTTACAGATATAGCTAATGCGATCTACGAAGGAGCTGATGGGATAATGCTGTCAGGTGAAACAGGAATTGGAAAATACCCTAAAGAATGTGTAAATTTCTTAAAATCTATAGCTATAAAAACTGAAAACTTTAGAACGCTAGGCTATGAATCAAATTTAATGCCTCATTCAGATTGGCAGCACATAGGGGTAACTGCTAAAAACCTTGCTGAATCTATCAATGCTGATGGGATAATAGCAATAACAAGAACAGGTAAAACAGCGCAATATATCTCAAATGCTAAACCATTTGGTATCCCAATTTTTGTTTTTACAGGTAATAAGTCAACGAACAGACAGCTATCATTGGTTGGTTCTACCATTCCTTACTTTTTAACAGGGCTTTCTAATCATGAGAAAACGCTTAAGAAAGTTACTAAGATCCTTAGAGATTACTATGGAAGTAATAGTAAGAGCCTAAAATTTATAATGGTCTCAAGTATCTTCTCAGAAGAGCACTCTGAGGCAATACAAATAATTAATATATAAAATGTTTGATACTTTTATTGAAAGCACAATATTAATGTTTGTTGCAATCGATCCCATATCATTGGTTCCAATATTCGCAGGTTTAACCACAGGTCTAAATAATCATCAAATCAGATCTATTTATATAAGAGCCTCAATAGTCTCTTTGGTTGTTCTCTCATCATTCTGGCTTTTCGGCACAGCAATATTAGAGGTTATGAATATAAGTATGGATTCGTTTAGAATAATTGGCGGACTTTTTTTGATCGTAATTGCATTTCAGATGGTATTTGAGCAAAGACAGGAAAGGCGCCAAAATACTGCTGATACAGCGGTTGATGATGAAACAATTAAATCAATTGCAATTTTCCCTCTAGCCATACCTTTGATAGCAGGTCCAGGGGCAATGGCAACAAGCCTTTTGTTATCAAAAGAGGAATACTTAAGTGTTGCTGATGCAGTAGTATCATACCTACCAATTTTTACAGTGCTAATACTTGCTACACTTGCTATGTGGCTATCCTCTATGCTCGCATCAAAACTTGGCCCAACAATAATTACAGTAGTCCAAAAAATATTTGGCTTACTCCTTGGAGCACTAGCTATTGAATTTGTTATTACTGGAATACAGAACTCGTTTAACTTAATCTAACTTTCATATGGTTTCAAAAGATATTATTCAGGCTCTAGAAAAATCTCTTACTGAAAAAGGTTATGCTAGCCTTTTGGTGTGCGGTGGGAGTAGCCCACTAAAAATTTTTGAAGAACTTACTCAGATTGAGCTAGATTGGAAAAATATTACAATTTCTCTTATTGACGACCGAATTGTTAGCAGTGCACATCCTGATTCAAATGAGCTATTGGTAAATAAATATCTTCTTAAGGGCTTTGCTTCCGATGCTAAATTTATTTCACTAAACAACAACCACAACCTGTTGATTGAAGATGTAAAAGAATTTGATGTGGCAATAATTGGCATGGGACCAGATGGGCATTTCGCATCGTTATTTCCATCTATGATTACAACTACAAACTATCTAGAAGTTTCTGCTAAGCCAGCTATTGTTATTACAGAGCCTATAGGTAGCCCAGAGCACAAAAGAACATCCATGAATCTTTCAATGATCTTAAAAACAAATAATATATTCGTTGTGATCCCAAACGAGGATAAGCTTAATATTTTAAAAGATGCTAAAGGTAATAAAAGTTTACCAATGTTCTATTTGTTAAACCAAGAAATCAAAAAAATAAATATTCTTAAAACTTATTAAACTCTTGTTTTTTCAAGATTTGAGATCACTTGATCTTTTTTTGCATCCATATTATTGCCAAAACATGCTGAAACTGTTGCGGACAAGATATCAATAATTGCTAAATGCGCAAGCCTAGATGTCATTGGTATATGTAAATTATTTTCTAGTGGTGCATGAATGTGCAAAACAACATCTACAAGTTTCGCCAAAGGTGAATCTTTTGAGGTAAGCGCTATAGTTTTAACACCATTGCTTTTTGCTATTTTTGCAGTTTTTACAATCTCAGTAGTTCTTCCAGTAAATGAAATTAATACCAAAATATCATCTGTATTCATCATCGATACGATCATGCGTTGGTTGATATAGTCTGTGTGTGCCACTACAGGGATGCCAAATCTAAAAAATTTATGCTGTGCGTCAAGAGCAACTGGGCCTGAGCCTCCAAGTCCAAAAAAAGTAATGCTTTTTGCCGAAGCCAGCATTGCGGTGGCTTTATCAATGGAGTGAGGATTTAGGTTCTGGCCAACACTGACAACGGTCGATTGAATATCGCTCATTACTCTTTTAACGAGATCAGGCGTATCTTTATCAACATTAAATCTATCAATCAGCATTCGATTAGTTGTTGAAAGTTCTTGAGCTATTTGAATTTTAAAAGAGGGATAGCCATCAAAGCCTAATTTTTTGCAGAATCTATTTACAGTTGGTAGGCTTACATCTGCCTCAGCAGATAATGCAGAAATTGATTGATTGATTACTTTTGAAGGGTTTGATAAAACTATTGAAGCAATCTTCCTTTCTGATTTGCTTAACTGAGTCTCTCCATTGACAAGATTATCTAATATCACAATTTATACCATGTAATTATTTGTAACATATTTACATAATTATATAATTAATACAAATTTTGTATATTATTAACAACGTTTAAGTTAAAATATGACAAATTTTTAGGAGTAATATTTTGAACGAAAATGATTTTGATCCTATTGAAACAAAAGAATGGCTTGAAGCCATAGATAGTGTTATCGAGGAAGAAGGTATTGAAAGAGCATCCTTCATACTATCAAAACTTGCAAATAAATTAACACAAGAAGGAGCCACACCCTCCTACAATCTAACAACGCCATTTAGGAACTCAATTCCGGTTAAAGAACAGGCATCAATGCCTGGCGATCTTTTTATGGAACGACGAATAAGATCACTCATAAGGTGGAATGCACTTGCAATGGTTTTAAGAGCAAATAAGAATGATGATGAGCTTGGAGGCCATATTTCTACATTCTCATCTGCTGCTACTCTTTATGATGTAGGGTTTAATTATTTTTTTAAAGGTTCAGAAGGTGAGGGTCTAGAAGATCTTATATATTACCAAGGTCATTCATCTCCAGGAATATATGCAAGAAGCTTCCTTGAAGGTCTTTTAACTGAAGAAGATCTAGATAACTTTAGGCGTGAGGTTGAAAAGCCCGGTCTTTCATCTTATCCACACCCTTGGTTGATGCCTAATTACTGGCAATTTCCAACTGTTTCTATGGGTCTTGGACCAATAATGGGTATATATCAGGCTCATGTAATGCGATATTTATCTGCTCGCGGTCTTGTAAAAAGAGATGATAGGAAAGTTTGGGTTTTCTGTGGTGACGGTGAGATGGACGAACCTGAGTCTAAGGGTGCTATTGCCTTAGCTGGAAGAGAGCAGCTAGAAAATCTAATATTTGTTATAAATTGTAACTTACAAAGATTAGATGGTCCTGTGAGAGGAAATGGAAAAATTATCCAAGAGCTTGAAGGAGCTTTTAGAGGTTCAGGTTGGAATGTTATAAAAGTTGTTTGGGGCAGGATGTGGGATCCAATTATGGCTAAAGACAAAGAAGGTAAGCTGCAAGAGATTATGGATGCTGTGGTTGATGGCGAACTTCAAAATTTTAAAGCCAAAGGTGGAGCCTATACAAGAGAAAACTTCTTTGCCAAAGATCCAGATGTTCTTGAAATGGTCGAAGATTTGACCGACGAGGATATTTATCGACTTAATAGAGGCGGGCACGATCCTTACAAAGTTTATGCGGCATATCACAAAGCTGTTAATTCAAGTGGCGCGCCTACAGTTATTTTAGCCTTAACAACAAAAGGATATGGAGTTGGCTCAAGGGAGGCTGATAACACAACGCACCAAGTAAAAAAATTATCACTTGATAACATTAAATCTTTCAGGGATAAGTTTAATATTCCAGTTAGTGATTCAGAGATTGAAGATCTGCCTTATGTCAGACCTGCTGATGATTCACCTGAAATACAGTATTTAAAAAAGACAAGAAAAGCTTTGGGAGGATCAATACCAAAAAGAAGAGCTCTCTCCAAACCTTTGCCCAGCCCAAAATCAGATATTTTTAATGGTTTTGATAATGGTTCAGGTGAAAGGAAAATTTCTACAACTATGGCAGCAGTAAAGGTTATAACCGACCTGCTAAAAGATAAGAGCATTGGCGAAAGAATAGTCCCGATTGTTCCTGATGAAGCTAGAACATTTGGTATGGAAGCTTTATTCAGGCAAGTAGGAATTTATTCATCAGCTGGTCAAAATTATGAGCCGGAAGATGCTGATAAGGTTATGTGGTACAAAGAATCAAAAGATGGAGTAATGCTTGAGGAAGGGATAACTGAAGCTGGAGCATTTTCAGCCTGGACAGCATTAGCGACAGCATACTCCAATTATGACTTTCCTATGGTGCCATTTTACTTATTTTATTCTATGTTTGGTTTTCAAAGAATTCATGATCTTGCATGGGCTGCGGGAGATGCACAGGCAAAAGGTTTTTTAATAGGAGCTACGTCTGGAAGAACTACTCTTAATGGTGAGGGTCTTCAGCACCAGGATGGTCATAGTCATATCTTATCTTCAACTATTCCAAACTGCCTTTCATATGATCCTACATTTAGCTATGAAATAGCTGCGATAATAAAAGACGGCATTCAAAAAATGTATATTGAAAATAAAAACTACTTTTATTACATAACAACTATGAATGAAAATTATGAACAACCTCCAATGCCTGAGGGTTCTGAAGATGGAATTATTAAAGGTCTTTATAAATTCAAGTCTTGCAATAATCCTCAAGTTCGACTGGTAGGCTCGGGTTCAATACTTAGAGAATCAATTAAAGCTGCAGAACTGCTTCAAAATTATGGCATTGATTCAGAGGTATGGAGCGCGACAAGCTTTAACCTCTTAAGAAAAGATGGGATGGAGATTGAAAGAGAAAATCAACTAAACCCCACAGTAGAGCAAAAAATCCCATATGTATCTGAATGCTTTAATAATGAAAACTTGCCAATTATTGCAACGACAGATTATATGCGCTCCTATGCAGAACAGATAAGACCTTACATAACCAGTCAATATACTGTTCTTGGAACAGATGGTTTTGGGAGAAGTGACTCACGTGAAAAATTAAGAGAATTTTTTGAAATTGATTCTAGTAGTATCACAAGAGCCGCAGCTTATTCACTATTCAAAGAGAATAAAATTGATAAAGTAATGCTTGAAAAAATTTATAATGATATGAATATAGACCCCTCTAAACCTAATCCTTGGGAAGTTTAATGTCTGAAAGTACTATAATAAATTTACCTGATCTTGGTGATGTCGAAGAAGTTGAGGTTATTGAAATTTCAGTAGAGCCAGGGCAAAAGGTTTCTTCCGAAGACTCCATTCTTGTTTTAGAAACAGACAAAGCTGCAATGGAAATACCAGCCTCTACAAATGGTATTGTTAAATCAGTTCTTTTAAATGTTGGCGATAAAGCTGAAAAAGGCATGCCATTTTTAGAAATCGAAGAAGAGAGCAATGAGCAAGCTGATGATTCTAGTGAAAAAAATCCTTTGAAAGAGGATTTGAATAAGAATGAAACAATATCAGACGACCAAGCTAATGAATCAACCCAGCAAGCGAGTGAGTTACAAGTAATAAATTTACCTGATCTTGGTGATGTCGAAGAAGTTGAGGTTATTGAAATTTCAGTAGAGCCAGGGCAAAAGGTTTCTTCCGAAGACTCCATTCTTGTTTTAGAAACAGACAAAGCTGCAATGGAAATACCAGCCTCTACAAATGGTATTGTTAAATCAGTTCTTTTAAATGTTGGCGATAAAGCTGAAAAAGGCATGCCATTTTTAGAAATCGAAGCAATATTAGACTCAGTAAAAAAATCTCCAGAACCAACTAAAGATAATAGTTCTGGTAAAAAAGCTAAGCCTCCAGCTAAGCCTGTAAATAGAAAACAAACATATTCAAATGTTAGTCAAGGTTCTGGTTCCTCTAAACATGCAGGCCCTGCGACTAGAAAACTTGCAAGAGAATTTGGGATAGATCTTTCTCTAGTTAAAGGATCTGGACCAAAGAGCAGAATCTTAAAAGAGGATCTTCATTTATTTGTAAGTAATGCTCTTAGCTCATCATCAAATAACACAGGTGAATTTGCATTCACCCAACCCTCAATTGATTATTCAAAATGGGGCAGCGTTAATGAAAAACCACTTTCTAAATTTCAAAAAACAGCACTTAAAAACTTACACACGTCATGGATCAATATCCCCCATGTAACCCAGCACGATGAAGCAGATATTACAGAGCTATTAAAACTTAGAGCAGAACTAAATTCTAAAAATAAGCTAAAAATATCTCCTCTTGCATATATCACAAAAACAATATCAAAAGTTTTGGAGGATTTTCCTGAATTAAACTCATCCTTGAGCCACGACTTAAAAAATATTGTATACAAGGATTACATTAATATTGGTGTTGCCGTGGATACGCCTGAGGGATTGATAGTTCCTAATATCAAAAACACAAATAAAAAATCTATAATTGATATTTCTAACGGAATTTTTGAACTAGCCTCTTTGGCAAAAGATAGGAAACTAAAGGTAGATCAATTAAAGGGTGCAACTTTTACCATATCTTCTCTAAGTGGTATTGGTGGTAAATTTTTCACTCCAATAATCAACCCCCCAGAAGTAGGAATTATTGGGCTATCCAAAACTTTTGATAGCCTTAAGTTAGATAATGGTGCTGTTGTGGAAAGAAAAATACTTCCTATCTCGCTATCTTATGATCATAGAGTAATTAATGGAGCTTATGCAGCAAAATTTATTACCGCTTTGAGTAAAAAACTTGAAGATATAGAATTTTTAGATAACTCATTTAAGGATTAATAAATGTTAGATACTTTTGATTTAGTTTTATTTGGAGGAACCGGTGATCTTTCAACTAGAAAGCTTATACCGGCGCTGTATAGACAAGAAACTGTTTTGTCTTTAAATGATGATAGTCAAATAATAGGTGTTGGGACTAAAGACCTTACAGATGATGACTATATTAAAGTCATTGAAAATTCTCTTGAGAAATTCTACCCAGCTTTTAATAGGGAAGATGATTCGTGGAAACGATTTTCTAAAAGAGTAAGATACAATAAACTTGATATAAATTCAGATGAAGATTGGACAAATTTTGTTAAAACAAAAACTGATAGAGTCACTGTATTCTATTTAGCTATTCCACCAAGCTTATACAAGCTCATCTCAAAAAAACTAAAAGAGCATCAGTTAATTACAAAGAATTCTAGAATTGTTGTGGAGAAGCCAATTGGAACAGACCAAAAAACTGCTAAAGATATCAATAAGCATCTTTCATCAGGGTTTAATGAGGATCAAATATATAGAATAGACCACTATTTAGGCAAAGAGGCAGTTCAGAATTTATTAGCCTTGAGGTTTGCTAATACTATTTTTGAACAAAGTTGGTCTAATTCAGCAATTGATCACATACAAATTAGTGTTGCTGAAGACCTGGGTGTTGAAGATAGAGGTGGCTATTACGACAAGACAGGTGCTCTTAAAGATATGGTTCAGAATCATCTTTTGCAAATCCTTTGTTTAATTGCAATGGAACCACCTGTTTCAATTAGCAGCGAATCTGTTAGAGATGAGAAGCTAAAGGTTTTAAAGTCGCTTGCAAATTTTAATGAAACATCAATAGAAACAGATTCAGTTCGCGCTACCTACAGTGAAGGTTTGTCAAAAGGAGAGGCTGCTTGTTCGTATCAAGATGAAGAGGGTGTTGATATTGAAAATAGAACTGAAACATTTGTTGCTCTTAAAGTGATGATAAATAATTGGAGATGGTCCGGAGTCCCTTTCTACTTAAGAACTGGCAAGAGAATGAAATCAAAAACATCAGAAATTACAGTTAAGTATAAAAATGTTCCTCATAATATTTTTTCTGAAAATAGCAAAGTTCCCTCAAACCAGCTTGTATTAAGAATACATCCAGATGAAGGTATAGATTTAAAGTTAAATACTAAAGAGCCTGGTGTAACAGGTTTTGATTTAGAAGAACTACCTTTAGATTTAAATTTGGACGATTACTATGAAATTGGCCATCAAGATTGTTACGAAAGGCTTTTGCTGGATGTAATAAAAGGTAACCCTGCATTATTTGTAAGAAAAGATGAGGTAGATGCTTCTTGGCAGTGGATTGATAACATAATAAATTTATGGGAATCACAAGATGTTCCTATGGAAGAATATAATTCTGGTACTTGGGGTCCTGTAAACTCAGATTTATTGCTAAAAAGAGATTTTCGAACGTGGAAGAATGGGAGTAAAAAGTAATACTTATGAGCATTCATCCTGTAGTTTTAGAAGTAGAGCAAGCAATTAGGCAAAGGAGCAAGGAATCCCGTTCACGATATCTTGAAAAGTTAAAAATTTCATCCGAAAGATCTTCCTCGGCTAGAAATAATATGGGCTGCAGTAATTTAGCTCATGCTTTTGCATCTTGCGATAAAGCTCAGCAATCAGATGCTGTTAACGGCTCTAAGGTTATTGGAATAATTTCAGCCTATAACGACATGCTTTCTGCACATGAACCACTTAAGGATTATCCAGATATAATTAAAGATTCGGCTGTTAAAAATAATGCAATTGCTAGGGTTGCCGGAGGCGTTCCTGCAATGTGTGATGGAATAACACAAGGCGAGCCTGGAATGGAGCTATCTCTTTTTAGTAGGGATGTCATCGCTCTTTCAACCGCTGTAGGTTTTTCACATAATGTTTTTGATGCAGGTTTATGCCTTGGCGTTTGCGATAAAATTGTTCCAGGTTTAATGATTGGAGCTTTATCTTTTGGGCATATGCCAATAGGTTTTATCCCAGCAGGTCCTATGCATACTGGCATCTCAAACGATGAGAAATCAGAGACTAGAAAGAAATTTTCTGCAGGGGAAATTGATAGGTCTGATTTAATTGCTTCAGAGCAAGCAGCATATCATTCTCCAGGTACATGTACGTTCTATGGAACTGCCAATACCAATCAGTTAATAATGGAAACAATGGGCATTCAACTTCCAAGTGCTTCATTTACACCTCCAGATTCACCTATCAGAAAACTTATTACAGAAAAAACAGTTGAATGTGTTCTTGAGCTATCTAATTCAAATTTAAAGCTTGGTGAAATGCTTGATTCTAAAAGTTGGGTCAATGCCTTGGTTGCTCTATTATCTAGCGGAGGATCAACTAATCTCACAATTCATTTAATAGCCATGGCAGAGGCCGGAGGCTTCAAGATAACTCTAGAAGATATGAATACTCTCTCTGAGATTATTCCTTCTCTCACAAGTGTTTATCCTAGCGGTAAGGCTGATGTTAATCAGTTTCATGAGGCAGGTGGTGTTGCAGCATTAATAGGTTCTTTGTTAGATGGTGGTTATTTGTTTAATGATGTTAAAACTCTTTTAGGAGATGATTTAAATATTTATAGAAATATTGCAGAAATAAAAAATGGCGAGCTTGTCTGGGAAACTCCTTCAAAGATCCTTGATCAGTCAATAATTAGAGATCACAAAAACCCATTTAATTCTTCAGGCGGTCTAAAGTTAATGTCTGGAAATTTAGGTGAAGGCATTATCAAAACTTCGGCTTTAAACTCAAAAGATGAAAGCATAACTGCACCAGCAGTCGTATTTAATGATCAGGAGGAGGTAGAACATGCCTTCGCAAAAGGCCTTCTAAATAAAGACTGTATTATAGTTGTTAAAGGGCAAGGCCCATCCTCAAATGGTATGCCTGAGCTACACAAACTAACTGCACCTTTAGGAGTTTTACAATCAAGAGGGCACACGGTAGCCCTTCTTACAGATGGCAGAATGTCAGGGGCTTCCGGTAAAATACCAGCTGTTATTCATATTAGTCCTGAGGCAAAAGAACTTGGGCCAATTAGTAAAATTTTAAGTGGCGATCTCATAAACATTAACCTACAAAATAGTACATTTTCTAATTTAACCAATGAAACCGTTATAGAGGGTAGAGATCCCGTCTATATATCATCAAATCCTATTGGTGTAGGAAGAGAGCTATTTAGCGTATTCAGGGATAATGTTTCAAACGTAACTAAGGGAGCATCTGTTTTTAATGAAAATTAAAGAAATTCTTTCACAAAATAAAATCCTTCCGCTGGCTACGATTTGTTCAGAGAGTGATGCAAGAAATATAACAACTAAGCTGATTGAGGCGCAGTGCCCAATTCTTGAAATTACCCTAAGAGACGAAAGGGTAAGAAGTATTCTTCATATCTTTCAAGAATATTCTGGGTTTACTGCTGGACTTGGAACCATTAGAACAATTGATGATATTGATCTTGCTATTAATAATAATTTTACTTTTGGGATTACTCCGGGCTTCTCACCCAACCTATGCATTTATGCCCAATCAAAAGATTTTCTTATTATTCCAGGAATTCAATCAGCATCTGAAATAATGCAGGCATCTGAAATGGGTTATAGCATATTAAAGTTCTTTCCAGCAGAGTTGTCAGGTGGTGCCAAGAAGTTAAAAGCACTCCAGTCAGTATTTCCAGACATTAGCTTTATTCCAACTGGGGGAGTAAACAAGAACAATTTAAAATCTTACTTAGAATTAGAAAATGTAATATGCGCTGGTTCAAGCGACTTTGTTAGTAAAGATATGCTGGCTGCTGGTGAATGGGAAGATATTGTTTTGAATATTCAAAATATTAAAAAAGATCTTATATAACTATATATTTAGGGGGAGTTTGATTTGTACTTTAATAATTTAGACTGGTTCATAATAGGTTTTTATGCCTTAGGATTAATAATACTTGCAACATATTTCTCAAGAACTCCTAAAGGAGAAGAGAGAAGTGCCGAAGATTATTTCCTAGCTGGAAGATCTTTACCGTGGTGGGCCATTGGTGCATCTTTAATCGCAGCAAATATCTCCGCTGAACAAATTATAGGAATGTCTGGTGAGGGTTTTGTTGTTGGTATGGCTATAGCAGTTTGGGAGCTTACAGCTGCAATTGCATTAATAATTATGGCAAAGTTCTTCTTGCCTCTGTTTTTAGAAAAGCAAATATATACCATGCCGCAATTTCTTGAACAAAGATTTGATTACAGGGTGAGCCTTGTTTTATCTTTTTTTTGGATAATAGTTTATATTTTTATTAACTTAACCAGTGTTTTATGGCTCGGGTCATTATCTATTAATGCCTTAACAGGACTAAGTGTAGAGTATGGTCTTGTATTCTTGGCAATATTCTCACTAGCTTATTCTCTTTCTGGTGGTCTTAAAGCAGTTGCAATGACCGATATTATTCAAGTTATCCTTCTAATATTTGGAGGCTTATCTGTTTCATATATTGCATTAAATCTTATTTCAGAATCAACTGGAACCATACAAGGTCTCAAGATTGTTTACGAGCAGATGCCTGAGAAATTTGACATGATACTTTCATCAGACAATCCTTCTTATAATGCACTTCCTGGTATATGGATTTTAGTTGGTGCGGGAGTTTGGATTGGCCATTTTGCTTATTGGGGCTTCAATCAATATATTACTCAGAGAGCGCTAGGCGCAAAATCCTTAAAAGAAGCTCAGAAAGGTGTCATGTTTGCTGCTTATCTTAAACTGCTAATGCCCTTTGTAATTGTTCTTCCTGGTATCTGTGCAGCAGTTTTATTTCCTCTACTAGAAAAATCTGATCAAGCTTATCCAAGTATGATGACGCTTCTTCCAAATGGTTTATTGGGATTAACATTTGCAGCATTGATAGCTGCTATAGTTTCCTCATTGGCCTCAATGACAAATAGCGTAAGCACTATATTTACAATGGATGTTTATAAAACTTTTGCAAAAAATAATCCATCACAATCAACATTATTAAAAATAGGTAGGTCTTCTGCGCTGCTTTCAGTTGTGATTGCAGCATTTGTAGCAAAACCTCTTCTGGGAAGTTTTGAAAGGATATTCCAATACATACAGGAATTCACTGGTCTTTTTACTCCGGGTATTTTGGTAATATTTCTAGTTGCCTTATTTTGGAAGAAAGCAACTGCTCTCTCAGTTCTTACCGCCGCCATAGCGTCTGTGGTTTTATCTATAGCAATAAAGATTGGGTTACCTGATCTGGCATACATACACAGAATGGGAATAGTGTTTTTCATGTCTGGATTATCATGCTATTTAACAGCTATGTTCCAAGGAATGAAGGTTCAAGAGAAGGCAATAAATTTATCAGACATAGACTTTTCAACAAACAAGGCCTTTAATCTTAATTGGCTTGTAATAACAATTATCTTAACAATTACATACGTTATTTTAGGTTAATCATATGAAATATATTTCAATTTTTATTTTAATATTTACTGTTTTAGATATAGGTGCTTCCTACCCTGAATCTTCATGTGGAAGCCCTATCAATAGCATACCGGTAGTCGAGAGTATTATAAAAAAAATGACCTTAGAGCAGAAGGTTGGACAAATAATAATGCCCGATATTGATGAGGTATCACCGTCAGAAGCAAGAGAATATCAACTTGGTACTATATTAAATGGTGGTGGAAAATTTCCTAATAAAAATAAATATAGCTCTGTATCTGATTGGAAAAATTTGAGTAAGGAATTTTACAATTCTTCACCAATAGTAGATGGTAAGTTGGTTCCTATCTTATGGGGAACAGATGCCGTGCATGGCCATAATAATGTTATTGGAGCCACAATATTTCCACATAATATTGGTTTAGGCTCTACCATGAACCCCTTGCTTATTAGAAGTATTGGTGATGCAGTTGCCAAGGAGCTATTATCAACTGGAATCATATGGACTTTTGCGCCAACAATTGCTGTGCCCCAAAATGATTTGTGGGGAAGAACTTACGAAGGTTATTCAGAAAATCCTATATTAGTCTCTGAACTTGGTAAGGCTATGATTCTTGGGCTTCAAGGAGATTCAAAAGAATTTCTTGATGAAAATCATGTCTTAGCAACCGCGAAGCATTTTTTAGGGGATGGCGGAACTGCCGACGGCATTGATCAAGGTAACACTATTCTTTCAGAAAAAGATTTAATAGAAGTTCATGGCAAACCATACTTCAGCGCAATAGATGCTTGCATTCAATCTGTAATGGCTAGCTTCAATTCTTGGAATGGAATCAAGATGCATGGCAATGAATATTTTTTAAATGATATTTTAAGAATTGATATGGGCTTTGATGGTCTTGTTGTTGGTGATTGGAATGGTCATGGTCAAATTCCTGGTTGTACCAAATCCAGCTGCCCAGAATCATTTAATGCGGGTGTGGATATATTTATGGTTCCAGATGAGTGGAAGTTGCTCTACAAGAATACGCTTAATCAAGTCAAGCAAGGCATTATTAATGAATCAAGACTGGATGATGCTGTAAGAAAAATACTAACTGTTAAATTTAAAACTGGACTTCTAGATGGGCGAAAGCCTCATGAGTACTCCTCAAATAACATAGGATCTGTAAAGCACAGACAAATAGCAAGGCAAGCTGTGCGTGAATCAATGGTCTTATTAAAAAATAATGAAAATGTTCTACCAATTCAGTCGCAAAAGCATATTTTAGTTGTTGGAGAGGCCTCAAGAAATATTAAAAATCAAATGGGTGGATGGACAATAACATGGCAAGGTAGAGATAATTCCAATAGTGATTTTCCGAATACCTTAAGTATTTATGAAGCAATAAAAAGTAAGGTTGAGTCAATTGGTGGGACTATAGAGTATTCAAGCAATGGATCTTTTGAGACTAAACCTGATGTTGTTATTTTTGTTTATGGTGAAGAGCCTTATGCTGAGGGCGATGGCGATAGAAAAAATTTATTTTTTAACAATAACGATAAAAATTTTCTAAACTACATGCAAAATTTTAAGAGTCTTGATATTGAAACTGTTTCACTTTTTCTATCAGGAAGGCCTTTAATAGTTAATCATGAGCTAAACCTTTCTGATGCATTTGTTCAGCTATGGCTACCCGGAACAGCGGTAGAGGGGATTTCTGATGTAATTTTTACCAAAAAGGATAATAAGATTGACCACGATTTTTCTGGTAAGTTGTCTTTCTCATGGCCTAAAACTTCTGATCAGAAAGTCCTTAATAAAGGTGACAAGCAATATGATCCTTTGTTTGCATACGGCTATGGCCTGAGTTATTCAGATGAAGTTTTCGTAACTAGACTTCTGGAAGAAAATAAATTTACGCAACCAAATGAAATTACAGTTTTTCTTGGATCGGCCTATCCTTCATACCACGAAGTAGTGTCTTACTTTAGCTCCCAAAAAAAAGAAGAGGTTTATGATGGGGTTAATAGCGATATTTATTTTGATGAAAAATCAGGGCTAAAGATTTCAAAATTTGACTATAAAAAACAAGATGATGCAAAGCAAATTGATTTTGGTAAAAACAACACATACAAAACTTGGAGGATAAGTGGCTCCCATGAGAATATTTCATATATGAAAAATGGCGCTATTCAGATAGTTTTAAAGCCACAAACACTTTCAAATGAATCAATCTCTTTAAGCTTTGGTTGTTTTAAAGATGAAAGTCAGATCAACGAATCTGAGTCTAGTGATTGCTATAAATCAATAGATATCTCCAACTACCTTCGTAAGAATTTTGATACCAAATGGAAAGAATTAAATATCCCAATAAAATGTTTGGATAACAATGATTTTGAATTATCTCACCTAACAAACAGAGCGCAGCTTAGTACATCAGGAAATTGGAAATTAGATATACATTCTATTAAATACATTAACAATCAAGGATATAATTCTTGCTCTATAAACATAAGCGATTATGAATAAAATTTTATTGATTGATATTGGAGGTACTAATATTAGGTACGCTTTCGCGGAAGATGGCTTCAACCATCTTGATAGTACAAAAAAAATACCTCTAGACACTATTGATAACTTTCATACTTTTGTTTCAGATATAGTAAATTCAAAAAATATAGATAACCTAGTCATTTCTGCTGCAGGCCCAAAAATTAATGGAACCATCACTATGACCAACAGAGACCTATCTATTAACGAGCAAGAGCTTAAGTGTAATTTAAATCTCAAAAGTTGCAGTTTGCTAAATGATTGGGAATCAATTGGATATAGCTTGTCTGATATAGAAGAAGCTGAAATAGGGCTAATTAAAAATGGAAATCCATTCAATGGAAATACTTTTTTTATTGGCCCAGGAACTGGCTTGGGTGCAGCCTTCAAGATGGAAGGTGGTGTTGTAGTCCCAACTGAAATTGGTAACACCACAGGACTTACTAATTCTTTGCTTCAAAATTATGGAATTGAAAAACCCAGTGAGAAATTTGTTACTCTTGAAGATGTAGTGTCTGGCTCAGCAATATCCAGGGTTTATGAATATAAAACTGGTGAAAAAATTTCCTCTGAAAATGTAGTTAAACTGCTTAGAGAGGGTGATGAAACTGCAAAGCAGGTTATAGAGGGTTTTACAAAGTCACTGGCAGAAGTTATATCTGATATGGCTTTAAACTTTATTTCTGGAAATGGAGTTTATATAGCAGGTAGCTTGATGCGAACTATTGTTGAGCTCATGGATAAAGATCTATTTGTTGAACATTTCATGAGTAACAAAAAAGAAATACATAAAAATTTATTAGAAAGAATGCCAATTGGAATGATAAACAGAGAACATGCATGTCTTCTTGGAAATTTAAATTACTATAATCAAAACAAATAAATAAATGAAAGACTTAAAGAATATCTTTATAGGTAAAACCCCTGTTAATTTTAATGATGATGACATTTTTGGTTCTGAGGTTGTTATCGATGGTGAAAATTTTTATAAAATCTCTAATATAAATTCAATGCGACCATTTTTTATGAGCATAGTAAGCCCATATAACCATTGGTTGTTCATATCTAGCAACGGAGCTTTATCAGCTGGACGTAAAGATAATGATAATGCTTTATTCCCATATTACACAGACGATAAGATCACCGAATCACATGACATAACCGGGAGTAAATCTGTTTTTCATATTACAAGCGGTGATTCTTCTAGTTTATGGGAGCCGTTTAAGGTAAGCGCCATAAGCCCATATAAAATCACAAGAAATTTATATAAAAACCTTAGAGGAACAAAAATCCTCTTTGAAGAAATAAACCATGAATTAGGTCTTGAGTACTCTTATCAATGGAATGTTAGTGATAAATTTGGGTTCATACGCAAGTCTCTTTTAAAGAATAATAATAGTGATAGTTTAAATATCAGAATTTTAGATGGTATTCAAAATATTCTTCCTTGGGGAGTCGAGTTTTATACCCAAAACTCTACAAGCAATCTTGTAGATGCTTATAAGAGATCTGAGCTAGTTAAAAATAGTGGTCTAGGCATGTTTGCAATGAGTGCAATTCTAGTAGACAAAGCAGAGCCTAGTGAGGCCCTTAAAACAAATATTGCTTGGAGTATTGGTCTTGCCTCATCGAAGAAGCTTTTGTCATCCATTCAAGTAGAAAGATTCATAAGGACGGGTAATGTATCTGAGGAGCTTGATATAAAAGCGGAAAAAGGCGCTTACCTCTTAAATGCTGATATTTCATTAGATGCTAACTGTTCAGAGTCATGGATGATTGCAGCTGACGTCAATAAAGATGCGTCTTCCATCATTCAGATTGATAAAGAAATAACTCAAAATGACGGCCTTTTAAATGAAATAGACAAAGACATACAGCTTGCATCTGATGAGCTTTATAAGCTAACCGGTTCATCTGATGGGCTTCAAACCACTGCTGATAAGAGAAGAAATATACGCCATTTTTCTAATACATTATTCAATATAATGCGTGGCGGTATTTTTGATAATGATTACACAATTGAAAAGGACGATTTTCTTTCTTACTTAAGTAATGCGAATGCTGATGTATTTAAAAACTCAAATAGTGAATTAAGTATATTAGGTAATACATTCAACCTTCTTGATTTAAGAAATGTTATTGAATCCTCGAAAGATGCTGATTTTCAAAGACTTTGTGGTGAGTACCTTCCATTAAAATTTAGTAGAAGGCATGGCGATCCTAGCAGACCTTGGAATCAGTTTTCAATAAATACTACGAATGAAGACGGCACTAAAATTTTAGATTATGAGGGTAATTGGAGGGATATTTTTCAAAACTGGGAGGCTCTAGCTTATTCATATCCTCAATTTATTGACAATATGATCTTAAAATTCTTGAATGCATCTACCTTTGATGGCTATAACCCTTATCGTGTAACCAAAGATGGTTTTGATTGGGAAACGATCGAGCCTGATAACCCTTGGTCTTATATTGGCTATTGGGGCGATCACCAGATTATTTATCTATTAAAATTTCTTGAGTTTGCAGAAGACTATTACCCAGAAAAACTTGAGGGATACTTTTCAAAAAATATATTTGTATATGCAAATGTGCCTTATGAAATTAAGTCATATAAAGATATGCTTGAAGATCCTAAGAATACAATTAATTTCAACCATGAAACAGAAGATGAGGTTATTAAAGAAAGATCAAAAATAGGCTCTGATGGAGCATTGCTCAAAGATTCAAATAATAAAATTGTTAAAGTTAATTTTATTGAAAAAATTCTAGCAACTGTCGTCGCTAAAATCTCTAATTTCATTCCTGGAGCCGGCATATGGATGAATACACAAAGACCGGAATGGAATGATGCCAATAATGCACTTGTTGGTAACGGTGTATCGATGGTTACTTTGTACTATCTTAGAAGATTTTTAATATTCCTGAATGGTCTTCTTGATAAGTCTGAGCTTGAAAGTGTTGATGTTTCTGAGGAGTTGAGCGAATCTTTTAAAGGTATTTTTAATATTTTCAATTCAAATAAAGAGATTTTATCTAACTCCAATATAGACGATAGTGAAAGGAAATTAATCATGGATTGCCTTGGGGAGATGTCTAGTAAATATAGATCACAAATATACAAAGATAGTTTTTCTGGAATAAAGAAACCGATTCAATTAAAAGAAATTAAAACATTTATTAGCGTGGTGCTTGAGTATTTAGAACATACTATTGATGAGAACAAGAGAGATGATGGTTTATACCATGCCTATAATTTAATCAATATTGAAGCGGACAAGGTATCAATTTCATATCTTTCTGAAATGCTCGAGGGTCAGGTTGGTATTCTTAGTTCTCAGTACTTGTCTACAAGCGAAAGTTTGGAAGTTCTTGATTCTTTAAAGAGTAGTAAGTTATTTAGAGACAATCAGTACAGCTATCTTCTATACCCAAACAAAGAGCTACCTGGTTTTCTTGAAAAAAACGTAATACCTCAAAAATTAGTAGAAAGCTCAAAGTTATTGCAGACCTTAATAGAGGATGGCAACACACAACTTATAAAAAGAGATTGTAGTGGACTATTCCACTTTAATGGAAATTTTAATAATGCAAACTCTCTTAAGAAAGAGCTTTATGATTTACCAACTAAATATTCTGAGCTAATAAAGCAAGAAGAACAGCTTGTACTAAATATTTTTGAGGAAGTATTTGACCATAAATCATTTACAGGTAGATCAGGAACTTTCTATGGTTACGAGGGCCTAGGTTCTATTTATTGGCATATGGTATCTAAATTACTATTATCTGTATTTGAGGTAACGAGAGACTCTATCAAGGATGGAAGCTCTCAAGATACTGTAGGAAGATTGTTTGATCATTATTTTGAAATTAATGAGGGCATTGGCGTCAATAAGTCTCCACATTTATATGGAGCTTTTCCTACCGACCCATATTCTCATACTCCATTTGGCAAAGGTGTTCAGCAGCCAGGGATGACAGGTCAAGTTAAGGAAGACATTTTAAGCAGATTTGGTGAAATGGGTGTTTTCGTAAAAGATGGCAAAATTAAGTTTCATCCAACAATAATGAAACATGAAGAATTCCTTCAAGAGCCTAGAGTATTTAAATATGTTGATCTAGAGCGAAATATTATTTCTCTAGACCTCAAAAAAGGCATGCTTGGTCTAACCATTTGCCAAGTTCCTGTTATTTATCATGCAAGCGACAATGAAGTTATAGAAATTTTATTTGCTAATGGTACCTCTAAGAATGTAGAAGGTGATGAAGTTGATGAGCTCATTAGCCAAAGTATTTTCAATAGAGATAAAAAAATAACAAAATTGAACGTATATATGAAAACAAATAAAGGGTAATAAAATTCTGAAAATATTTAATTTAAAAAAAATCCTAATTGCAACTGCGCTTATATTTTTTTTTATTAATATAGTTAATTTGAGTAATAACAATATGAACAAATCTGCAAAAGAGTTTCTTGGAAATCCTGACTATCAAGCTATTTCATATGGGGGGTATAGAGGTCTTTCTAGAGAAGAACAGCCCTCAATTGATCAAATTAAAGAAGATCTTCTTCTTATGAATGCACAAGGCTTTAAAGTTTTACGAACTTATGATGTTCATCATAAGTTTGCAGAAAATACTTTAGAGTCGATAAGGCAACTCCAAGAGGCTGATAATAGTTTTGAGATGTATGTGATGCTTGGAGCTTGGATTGATTGCGAAAACTCATTCACAGACTCACCAAACCACAATCAAGAGGATCTTGAAAGCAATACAAAAGAAATCAATGAGGTTGTTAGGCTTGCCAGTAAATATCCTCAAATAGTCAAAATTATTGCTGTAGGTAATGAATCAATGGTTCATTGGGCATCTAGCTACTTTGTACTGCCTGGAGTTATTCTGAAATGGGTTAACCATTTACAAGGTTTAAAGTCATCTGGAGCTCTACCAAAGACTTTATGGATCACAAGCTCAGATAATTTCGCATCTTGGGGTGGCGGTAGTCCTGAGTACCATAACGAGGACTTAAATAGTCTTATAAAAGCTGTTGATTACGTATCGGTTCACACTTACCCATTTCATGACACGCATTACAACCCAGTTTTTTGGAGCCTAGAAGATGAATCTTTGTTAGAAAATAAACTAAATGCTGTGGAACATGCAATGAAAAAATCTGTTGAATATCAGTATGCACAGTACCAAAGTGTTAAAAACTATATGGAAAGTATTGGAGTTAATAAAGATATACATATTGGAGAGACTGGTTGGTCATCAGTGGCAACAGATTTGTATGGAGATGAGGGAACGCATGCGGCCGATGAATACAAGCAAGCAATTTACTTTAATTTAACTACGGATTTATGTAAGTCCCTTCAGATATCATGCTTTTACTTTTCAGCTTTTGATGAACCATGGAAAGATTCATCAAATGAATCTGGATCAGAAAATCATTTCGGTCTCTTTACTGTTGAGGGTAAAGCAAAGTATGCTCTTTGGAATAGTGTTGATTCTGGTACTTTTCAAGGTTTAGGTCGAAATGGTAAGCCTGTTGAAAAGACTTATGGTGGTAATGAGGAAGACCTTATTGACAGGGTTAAAGCACCGAAAATCCGAGGTATGGAGTAGTAATTATGGCAAATAAACTAACATTTAAAATTTCAGTATTTCTTTTATTTGCATCATTTTCTGCATTTTCACATGATGTTCAAGTTTCTCAAAACAAGCTTTTGCTTGATGGGGATGCATTTTATATCAAAGGTATTTGTTATCATCCGGTTCCGCTAGGCTCAAAATATAGAAGCTTTGATAAAATCGATCAAGATCTTGCACTAATGAAAGAAGCTGGCATCAACACCATAAGGGTGTATGAGCCTATTGATGATATTAAAATATTAAACAAAATTTCATCATATGACATAAAGGTAATTATTAGTTTTGGGTTCAATCAAAACGGGTTCTTTGATATTTTGTCAGGAACATACATAGACTACGTTAAGAAATACAAGGATCATGATGCAATTTTATTATGGGAGCTTGGGAATGAGTATAATTACCACCCAGAGTGGTTTGGTGGAGATATAGCAAACTGGTATAACGCACTCAACGATGCCTCCAAAAAAATACACATGATCGATAAGAGTCACCCCGTATCAACTGCTCATGGAGACTTGCCTGATGAGCAAGCTCGCAGCTTGGTCAGTGATATAGATATGTGGGGTGTAAATGTATATAGGTGGGACCAACCAGTTTCTATTTTAGAGCAATGGGCAGAAGTAAGCGATAAACCAATATATTTTGCTGAGCTTGGAAGCGATAGCTATATGACTATAACTAGAGACATATACAAAGAAGGCATTAGTGAGTTAGCTCAAGCAGACGCTAATGAGATTATGCTTGATGCTGTTATAGATAATATTGATTTAAGTGCGGGCACTGTTATTTTTCAGTTTGCTGATGGTCTCTGGAAAGCAGGCAATCCATCAACGCAAGATATAGGAGGCTGGGCGCCAAATAGTAGTGGCGTACCATATGATGGAACTGCAAATGAGGAATTCTTTGGAATAGTTGATATTGATAGAAATAAGAAAAAGTCTTATGAAGTGGTTAAAACCATTTTCAATAAACCTATAACTAACTAGCTCTATAATGATTAAATGTGTATCTATAAAAAATATATAATATGGATATGAACCAACAACAAACTCAACGAAGAATAGTTCCACTCAAACACAAGATTGCTTTTGGTATTGGTATGTTAGGGAATCAAATGTTTCCAGCTGCCTTAGGTATTTTTATGGTTGTGTTAATTCAAAATCTTGGATTTAACCCATTGTTATACGGTGTTATTGCTTTTGTTCCAAGGCTTGTTGACGCAATTACAGACCCATTGATGGGCTTTATTTCTGATAATACAAAATCAAAATGGGGCAAGAGAAGGCAGTATGTTTTCATTGGCGCCATCTTAACTGGCCTTTCATTTATTGCTATGTGGCAGTTGTACTCCGAAAACGGAATAGTATTCAACTTTTGGTATTTCTTAACACTTTCTTTATTATTTTATCTTGGTATTACTATCTTCAGCATTCCCTTTGTTGCCATGGGCTATGAGATGAGCGATGACTTTCATGAAAGGACTCGAATTATGGCAATATCCCAATTTATCGGGCAATTTGCATGGGTTGTAGCTCCATGGATATGGGTAATTATTTACGATCCTAATTTATTCGATAGCGCTGAAAGTGCAACACGACAACTAGCTGTAATTATTGGAATAGCTTGTATGCTTTTTGCTGTAACCCCTGCGCTATTTATAAATTCAAAATCAACACTTGATGATAAAAACTTGATTCCTTTAACAAGAGAAAATATTGGAAAAAGCTTTAAAAATATATTTGTTATATTTAATGACGCCTTTAAGAATATTCCATTTAGAAAGCTTTGCATTGCAACATTTTTAGTGTTCAATTCGTTTCAAACCATTGCAGCTTTTTCTTTCTTTATTATCGTTTACTATTTATTTAATGGCGATGCAGGTGCCGCTGGCGTTTGGCCAACTCTTCATGGGTCTATTGGAGCTATTTGTACAAGCTTTCTAGTAATACCTATATTGTCAGTTATGGCGCAAAAAATAGGTAAGAAGAATACTTTTGTAATCTCTCAAGGTGTTTCTATTATTGGCTATATACTTTTTTGGTTCCTATTCATCCCTGGAAAACCATATATGTTTTTATTTGCCTTACCTTTCTTCTCATTTGGTATTGGAGGCCTATTTACTTTAATGATGAGTATGACAGCTGACGTTTGTGATTTAGATGAACTAGAAAACGGTCTCCCAAGAAAAGAGGGATCATTTGGTGCTATATATTGGTGGATGGTTAAATTAGGAACAGCAATTGCTGGTCTCTTTTCTGGACTAATTTTGTATTATGTTGGTTTTGAAGCAGGTGCTTCAATTCAACCGGATGGTGCAATGAATGGTCTTAGGTTCTTTTATTCAGCGATTCCAATTGCGGGCACCCTAGGAGCAATATATGTAATGAAAGATTACGATATAGATGAAGCAAGGGCCGAAGAGATTAAAAAAGAACTACAAATAAGAAATAGTAGGTAAATATGTCATATAGAAATGAAAAGTTCCTATCTTTATTAGGTAAAAATCTAGATCAACTTAAAGAAAATGAGCTTCAAGAGGCCTCCAGAAGTATTCTTGATGATGGTCTTCATGGTATCTGCTTTAGCCTTTACGAAGATGGACAGGGTCCTGGTAATGAAATTACCGATGAACAAATCATAAGAAGATTAGAAATACTCAAACCACACACAAAATGGATAAGAACATTTTCATCTCTAGATGAACACGGAAGAATTGCACAATTTGCAAAAGGTTTAGGGTTTCAAACTCTCGTTGGAGCCTGGCTGAGTGGTGATACTGTTAAAAATGATGAGGAAATTAATGGGTTAATTGATCTTGCTAACGCTGGATTTGTTGATGTTGCTGCTGTTGGCAATGAGGTTATTTACAGAAAAGAATTAGAGGAAGCTCAACTCATAGATTATATAAATAATGTAAAACAAAAGATTAATGTTCCAGTTGGCTACGTTGATGCGTACTATGAGTTTAGAGATAGACCAAATATTAGCGATGCTTGCGATGTTATTCTTGCTAACTGCTATCCATTCTGGGAGGGATGCTCCGCAGAGTATGCCTTAATTTATATGAAAGACATGTACCAAGAGGCTACTAAGGCAGCTAAGGGCAAGAAAGTTATTATCACCGAAACAGGTTGGCCAAGTGAGGGAAGTAGTCTTGGTGGAGCAAACCCGTCATATTCAAATTATTTAAAATATTTTATTAACTCCCAACTGTGGTCAAAGAATGAGAATATTGAAATGTTTTACTTTTCATCATTTGATGAATCGTGGAAGGTAGATGCAGAAGGGGATGTGGGTGCCTTTTGGGGTTTATGGGATAAGCTAGAAAAACTTAAATTCTAGTTGCAAAAAGTTATTTTTTATTTATTTTCATTTAAATTATTTTGTGTATAATTCACATCTATTATGGCAGACAAAAAACAAGTAAAAGTATATTTAATCCCAGAAGGTGAAACGCGTGACCATCACACATATCACTATACTGCTATTAAAACTAGAAAGTTCACTATTGAGAATAAGAAGATGAGGATGAAGAAATTCAATCCAGCTAAAAGAGTGCACGAATGGTTTGTAGAAGCTAAGCTACCTCCACATAATTAGGTCTCAGACAATCTAATCTCTGTTGAAGAGATATCATCTCTAAAACTACCCTCATTAAATCCAGTACATCTAGACCTTATCTTTGAAGGTATATTTATATCCTCAAGAGATATAAATTTATCATTAACCTTCCTTCCAAAAACAAGAAAATGAATATTGTGGTCATTAAACCTTTCAACATGCTCGTTCATGTCTTTATTACTTGAATAAAATTTTTCATCAAATACTCTTAAAAGAGTATCTGCTCCAATAATAAATACACTATTTGGGAACATTTCTGCCTTCTCACTAAATCTTCCCGCAGAGGTCATCACCCAGCTATCATTTTCATCAAATTGATCTAGTGTCCTTTTAATTTCTTGAAAAGTAAGAGGAGGCTTGTCAGCATTTTTTGCACATATTTCAAAAGTAGTTTGCATACCTGTTTTCTTTTCAGCAAGATCTCTCATTCTTATATGGCCTTCATGCAAAGGATTGAATGAACCTGGAAAAATGAGTTCCGGTTTTGATTTAGAGCTAGACACATAATTAACTTCATTATTAAGAAGCTTTACCCATGATTTTTCAGCATTCGTTTTACTGATATCAACATCTTCACTGTGGCTGGGCTTATTGACCTTAATTCCACATGCCTCACCAAGTAGGTGCATTACATAATTAGCAATAAGTTCTTCTTCTTCCTTTCTTGATCTTGTATTTTTATCGAGTATACAAGCAACTGATTTAGTGTATGAAGAGGTCTGAAGAACAATATAAAATTTATGATCACCAATTTTTGTATAAGTTGTTGCAAGACTGGCAGTGATTGAAATACCTATAAGGTATTTCGATTTTGTTTCGCTAGCAATCTTAGAGCAAGATTTATAAGCATTTGCAGCCATGCTCAAGCAAGTCTGCATTGAGCAATAATGATCTGGTTTCTTATTCAGATAGGCATCCATAGATTCTTTTGCATAAGGTATATATGACTCTAAAATTGTATTGGATGCTCCAGGTACCTGAAGAAGAGATGAAATGGCTTCAGTGCCTCCTCCACTAGAAACAATTGTTACCTTAAAAGGGCTTTGATGTATTTTTTTTATTAACTCTTGCATAGGTAATAGGGTATTTGTTGCATTTTAACCTAATAAACAATAATTATTGTTAGAATAATTACATGAATAAATCATTAAATTTTTTTTGGATGCTGGTGTTGGTTTCTTCATCCAACCTTCATGCCTATGAGGTTAAGCAAACAACTTTTGCTTTTTGGGACAAGCCCGATGTTAATTTATTATATAAATTACCAAAAAATATAGACGCCAATACTAAGGTTCTATTTATAATTCATGGTCAAAGTAGAAATGCTGATAGCTATATTGAACACTGGGTTGATTTGGTTGAAGAGGAAAATGTAATTCTTGTTGCGCCACATTTTAAAAGATCAGATTATAGATACTTCTTTCTTCTAGAGACTGCAAATTCTAATGGTGTTATTAACAAAAATGAAAGTGGCTACTTAACAAACTCAATTGATACATTTTTTAGCTTTTTTAAAAATAAATATAAATTAGATACTAGTAAATACTCTATGTTTGGGCATTCAGCTGGAGGTCAATTCTCTCACAGGTACTTAATGCTAAGTGACAACCCTAAGATTGATAAGGCTGTGATTGCCAATCCAGGTTGGTATACTTTTCTTGCCGGAGCCAGATATCCATATGGCATTAAAGATATCCCAGTCAGCATTTCTAATGAAGGTGTCAAAAATTTTTTAAGTATGAGGAATACCCTTATGCTTGGAAGTAAAGACACTGGATCTTCAAGCTTAAACACTTCTCCTGGGGCCATGAAGCAGGGTGAAGATAGACTTTCCAGGGGTAATAACTATTTTGATTCTCTCATCAAAACAACGAAAGAAAACAATATTCCATTTAGATGGAACTATCATCTAGTTGAAGGCGTAGATCATGATTTTAGAAAAATGTCTGATGCAGCTGCAAAGGTACTGCTTTAAAATATTTCCTTAAAAAAAATATCACTTTTTCTTTTTACCTTCTCTTTAAAAGGCTCTTGGAACTTACTTAACGTATTATAAATAAGACCCATTCGAGGATTTTTTGATAATAAGCCTTGGTTCTTCATTAGGAAATTCCAATATAGATAATTAAAGGGACATGAATCATCTTCGATCGTATTTTTTGGGTTGTACTCGCAGGAAGAGCAATAGTTAGACATCCTATTTATATATTTTCCACTTGCAGCGTAGGGTTTTGAACCAACCACACCTCCATCTGAAAAAGTTGCCATTCCAAGTGTGTTTGGAAGCTCAACCCATTCATATGCATCAATATAAACTGAAAGATACCAATCACATATATCACTTGGGCTGATGCCGCTAAGCATAGCAAAATTACCAGTAACCATTAGTCTTTGTATATGATGGGCGTAGGCATTTTTTTTAGTAGTATCAACCACATCTGCAATACAGTGCATTTTTGTATTACCATCCCAAAAAAAGCTAGGCAATTTATTTGTATTATTAAAAAAGTTTAGCTCTTTATAGTGAGGCATATTCGACCAATATATCCCTCTAATAAATTCTCTCCAGCCAATAATTTGTCTAATAAACCCTTCAGCAGAATTTAATGGAGCCTCATTATTTCTATACCTACATTCAGCCTCCTCTATACAGTCCATAGGGTCAAGCAACCCAGAGTTGAGGTAAGCAGAGAGGAGGGAGTGAAACATGAATGGTTCGTTTGACTTCATAGCATCCTGGAATGAGCCATAATTTTTAAAATAGGTATCAAAAAATTCCAACATTTGATTCCAAGCCTCTTTATGAGTTGTTGCCCAATTAAAGTTTTCAAAATCACCGAATGACTTATTAAAGATTTTATCTACTTCGACCATTACACCAATGGTGAGTTCGTCTGTTTTGATTGGTTTTCTGTCTGGGATAATCTCTTTAAGCGCTGAAGCTCCTTTTCTATTTTCCTTATCAAGATTCCATTTTCCACCTTCTGGCTTGCCTTCATCCATAAGAACAGAGTGTTTTTTTCTTATCCACCTATAAAAATATTCCTGAATAAGCGACTTTTTCCCTTTTGACCATAAATCAAAATCTTCTTCATTCGATACAAATTTAGTATCCTCTAGTACATTTAATATTATCGAATTACTCTGGCAGAAGAACATTAGTTCTTTAAGAGTTTGGTAATCAGATGGCTTGGTAACATAAAGCTTTTCAAATTGCTGTTCTGAAAATATTCTTTTTAAAGTTTTGGTAAGTCCCTCGTGATTTTCAGTGACTTTCTCATGGATCACTCTCTCATGTTTTATGGTTGGTATATATTTTCTCAGAGAGGTTATTAAATAAATTAGTTTTTGCTTATGATGAGGCAGTTCATAGAATGAACTCATTGGTTCAAAGAATAAAAGACTATCTTCTGCACCTATGCTTTCATAGACTAAATTATTCTTTGATAGCTGATCTACAAATACCAATCCTAAAGAACTCATGCGTTTATTAGTTGAGCAAGATGTTTGCCTGATTCATATGCAGATTCAACTCTTGGTCCCAAGGCCCAGTCACCTATAGCAAAAACATTATCATTTACTTTCATATAACCTTCCTTGGTATAGTTTTTTTTACAAAGAGCATACCTCCATTTAAAAACTTTAATATTATCTGTAAATAAAGCTTTATCAATACCAAGTGATTTAACAATATCATCTATAGCTATACTTGCAATATCCTTGTTTTCAAGATCAAAAAAATTATTACTAAAGTCCTGTGAGAAATGTAAAGTTATTGAGGTTAGTGATTCGTCACAAAATGAGCTTGATAAAGAAGCCCAACTTAACTTATCAGATATATTCTTATAGCAAGTATGTTTAAAAGGCATATCATTTTTTAATAAAACACCCACTGCAAGACATTTTGAATATAGATCACCATTGAAGCTAGTATTAATATTGGCAATATTATTAAATTGGGGGAGGGGTATTGAGGAAATTATCAAATCAAATTTTTTTTCAGGACTGTCTTTAAAGCTGAGTATGCTTTCTTTTATGTTAATATTTGTAACTAATCTCTCCAGTTCTATTTTTTTATCAGCTAAGTGATATCCAACAACACTATGCAAGCCATCTTTGTGAACGAACTTATCAGATGATTTGATAATGGATTTACTCAGGTTGTCTAGTATCGAGCCTGATAAAGTCTTGCATCCAGCATCCTCTAAGACTCTTTTAAAATCTAATGAATGTGCTTTTGCATATTGTGCACCTAAATTAAATTTAATAATATTGCCTTCGTGCGCCCTAGAATGCATTGTTAAGCGCCCACCAGCCACTCTGGCCTTGTCAAAAATAGATATTTCATGTGAGCCCTTTAAGTTAGTGATTAAGCCAACTGTGCTCATTCCAGCACCAATTATTCCTATATCCATTTATTATCCTTGACACAAATGTCACATAAATGTAACATAAGCTTATTATTCATAACATAACTGTAACAAAGGAGCTTAATATGAACAACACAACATCATTTAATTCATACATAAAGACTCTAGCTAAAAGAATTAATACCTTAATGAAGAGCGGAGACCTAACAACAATATCTAATCAGATCTTTAGATAAAATCAAAGAAGCCCATTTTCATAATGGGCTAATTAAAACTTAACCACCTTTTTTAGAACAGTTTCCCCATCAATATTTTTTATTTCAGATACAACTAGTTTTTGTTTAGTATCTATTTTTAATAAACCGTAATTAACATTTAACACCATTTCTCCAATCTGAAGAGGGTCATATTCTTTAGGCTCTTTAAATATTTTTTTAATTGCTTTATTCAGAGAAGATGAGCTAATTTCAAACAGCTCTCCATACTCATAGAAACCGGCCTTATGCCTATCCCCAGAAAGAATGATTGTTTTAGTTTCTTCTTTTTCTAAAAGATTCAAAAGCTTTGTTCGTTCTGTTGGGAAAATATTCCATTTCTCCCAGCTATGTGCAGTAGGTAGTACCTGTACCGATGAGAGTAGGATTATTAAGTCCGCTTCTTGAGAAATGACTTCATTTAGCCATAGCCATTGATCTTCACCAAGCATTGTAATATTGTTTTTATCTAGTGGTTCATAGTTGTCCTTTCTGCTTTTTGTTGTACTTCTAAAATACCTTGTATCTAAACCAATAATATTTACTTTTAAACCATCAATATTAAGTATATTGTTAAAATAAGTACCTTCTTGGCTTCGCCTTTTATCGTTTTGGCTTGAGCCCCAGAAATCTAAATAAAGCCTTTGCGCCTCTTCTTTGAATTCATATTCGAAACCTCCATCGTTCACTCCATAATCATGATCGTCCCAAATATAAAAAATATCTTTCTCATTAAGCCAATTCGGAATCATCTTTTTTTGTTTTTTATAAGCAAGTTTCATTTTATTAAGCTTGCCATTAGGACTATCACCATAGACGTTATCACCAAGAAAGATAAATGAATCAATGTTTTCATTTTTAATACTCTTCCAGATAGGCTGCGGTAATTTTTGATCAAGACAAGACCCAAATGCAACTTTATATTCCTCTGAAATGAGCTGATTAGATGAAAAAATTAAAATTAAAAAGAAAAGTCTATGGGTATATAATTTATGCATAGGTGGAGTATAGCAATTTAGTAAAGAACTAATGAATAACAAAATCATTATAATCATCAGCTGTTTTATTATTTCAAACTGTTCTGATAAAGGTTCAAATCAAGCCAGGTTAAGTGGTGTGATTTTACCTGAATACAACTCTTTTACAGTGGTGGCAGATTGCAGCCTTGCTAAAGGCAACTCACTTATAGATTTAGAATCATTTCTTTCATCCCAAGCCATATCAAAAGGAAATACAGACACCTCAGTATCAGTTTTGTTTCCAGACAACTCCACCTCTGTGAATACTTTTCTAATTTATATCAAAGGGAGTTCAGAAGTGGAGGCCGGCAATAGAATAAATAATATTTATATTGATGGATTAGAGTCTATTTCTAGCTGTTCATATGAGCAACCCTCAAAATCTTTAAACCTTTTTACCAATCCACTAAATCTATCTCAGTCAGAAGATTATAGTATTGCTGAAATCTTAAATTGTTCTTATAACTATGGTTACAGCTATGGATCTTTTGTAATTGCGGTAGATAGGCTTATTCAAAAAATGGAAATGTTTAAATCAAAATATGAGATTGACTATATTGAATTAAGTGATGGAAAATCTTTCTTATGGGTAAACAGGTTTAACAATTCATTTTATAAATCAGAACTGCCTGAGCTCTGGTTAAAAAACCCTGAAGAATCTTCAGAAATACAAAATGAATTTAAGGACAATGCAGTTTGTAATAATGCAACTGTGTATAAAGAATTTTCTCTTTAATCAAGAATTATTACTACACTAAGCTTTACAAATATATTAGAATACTCGAATCTATTAGCGGGTATCGTATAATGGCTATTATAAGAGGTTTCCAACCTTTTGATGAGAGTTCGATCCTCTCTACCCGCTCCAATTTATCTTTTGTATATATCCCAGTTACTATTTATTTAACCATTATCATTTAATGAGTTATATTAAATCATTGTTTATAAATTAATGAATATGCATCATAAGAATAACAAGCTTTTATTTTTACTCACTTTATTAATTACCGCATGTGGTGGTGGCGGTGGTGGCGGTGGCGGAAGCAATACTCCACCCCCAAGTCCGGCACCAACTCTTAGCTTTTCAGCAACCCCAACTTCAGTTCTTCTAAATAACACTTCTACTTTTTCATGGTCCACAACCAATGCAACATCTTGTTCTGCATCTGGCTCAACCCAGTGGAGTGGATCTAAGGCAACATCTGGTACTGAAGATGTTCCTATTACTATTTCTGGTAATACAACATTTACTCTAAGCTGTTCTGGAGCGGGTGGTTCAAGAAATGCCTCTGTTACCATTGAGGGCTTTAGACAAACTGATGGTGTAGTCGTTGATGGCTACATTTCAGGTGCAGATGTATTTATAGATGAAAATGAGAACTTTATTGCTGATGGGGCAGAAAATTCAACTACTTCAGATAACGATGGCAAATTTACTATCAAATACGCTAACGGAAGCTTAGTTTCCATTGGCGGCACAGACTTAGACTCACAAACTCTCTTAGACAATCTTTTGATTACTCACAAGCTTGATGGCTTCTCTGATTTCAAAGCTATAACTCCTGTTACTTCAGTTGATGCTTTTTTAGAAAGTGTAGATATTAATGCAGCATTGGGTATTGATAGTTCTATCAATATAGCTGTTGATGACCCTGTAGCCCTAAAAGGGGATAGTGGTATATATGATTACCTATACGAGAAGGGTAACCAGCTTACTGTTCTTGCTTATGCGCTTCAAAACATAACCAATGATCTAAATACAACAACAGAGACCACTCAAGATTTCTTTAAATCTATAGCTGAAGAAGT
>ERZ1048068.572-NODE-572-length-32835-cov-11.191489_pt1 | contig 32835 bp, 48 predicted proteins | sample MGYA00383098_ERZ1048068 | MGnify/ENA primary metagenome ERZ1048068 (study PRJEB29581, sample SAMEA5548368) | metagenome | biome: marine; feature: coastal; material: water | depth 1 m | study: Short-term variability in the microbial, nano- and picoplankton... | reverse complement strand
TTTCAATTTCAACATCAACCATTTCGGTTTCATTGTTCCATGACCGGATCAATGGCGTTAATGTAATTTCAATTGAATCGTTTTCAAGATTTCTTGTTGCGGTTAATCCTAAATCGTCACCGCTAATTAAATATTTGTTTTCCATTTCCATTTTTTTGTAATTATTAAATATTGATTTTAATGCGTTTTAAGAGCATAACAACCACATTGCCTTGTAATATAGCCAACAAGCCATGAAAACAAGTGTAAAGCCAAATATGAATGTTTTAATCGTGTTGTGATATTCTTTTCTTTTCATGGTTTAAATTTTTATTAAATTTTTAATGTTTTCCGTTTGACTTTCCAATCGTTGGTTTAATCTTTCGATTGACATTTTCATAATAACGATTTTGTGTTCATAGGTTTTTACCAATTCAGGAAAGTAACCAATTAAATTTTTCCGCGATTCGTCAAGATATCGCATTTTGTTTTCCGCCGATTTTATCACAAATGAAATTTGATCCATTGTGTCGATTGCTTTTTGTATTTCCTTTGTGTCCATTTTTTGAAAGTTTAAAAGGCGGTTTTTACACCGCCGGTTTTATTTATGAATTTAATTTGTCAATTTTCTTTTGTTCGTTTTGGATGTTTTTATTACATCTATTTATAAATGTTTTCAAACAATCCATTCGTTCTTTTTCTATTTGTATTTTATCCTGATTTGTTTGGTTAATCCATGCCATGTAAATTTCAAAAGTATTCCATCCCATTGTTTCTAAACGTACATCATCAAATGAATTATATTTTTCTTTTGAACCAACTAAAAATGGAAATTCTGAATTATTGATTGCATCAATCCAATCTTGTTCCGTTCTTTTTTCCAATTCGTTTAATTCATTTTGAAATTTTGCAATTCGGTTTTTTTGACCATTAATAAAATTCATCATTCTTTGGATTTTGTTCAATCTTTTCATTTCGTTTTTTACTTCGGTAATCACTTCCGATGATCCTATTTTTGGAAGATTTGTTTTTGTTAAATATCTGAAATGACGTCTTTGAACATAACCCTCGGCAACAATGCATTCAGTTATGAATCGGTATTTTTCGCCGTTTCTTAAAATGACACCATACATTTCAAAATTACCTTTGATTGAAATACTACTTTCAAATTCAACAACTTGGTCATCATCTTCAGTATATATCAAAACCGATTTACATAAATCGTTAATCAATGAAATTTCGATACACTTTTTATCTATGTTAGTAACATCAAATTCTGATTCTATTTGTGACGCAATACTTTCAACACGATTTTCGATTTCGTTTTCCATACAAGTCAACATTGATTTCAATACCATGTTTGATGTTTTGTTGATGTAATTTTGTGTGATTGTTAAACTTTCCATTTTTTTAATTTTTAAATATTAATAATTGTTTGACATTTCAAAGATACAAAAACATTTGAATCCACAAAACTTTTTTTTTGTTGAAAAGTAAAATAATTGATGACAATTTGTTCAAACCCTTGTAAACATTAAGATTCAGAAACTAAAAAAAAATTAAAAAAATTTTATCTTTTTTCGGATCACATCGGAAAACGGCACGAATCAACGTGTTTCACAATGTTTCTTGTGTTTCCGTTTTTTACTCTTTTGAATGATAATGTCAACAAACGCCCACCCAAAGCACGTGCTTCCGCTCCGCGAGAATAATGCCAACCCATACCACCAACACCAAAGTATTCCTCCTTATATGTTCCGGTAATCATGTGATGTATTTGTTGCGGTTTTACGCGATATCCTGACTTATTTGCAACGATTGTTTCGCGAACATCATTCCGCGACATTGATTGGTGAATGTGACCTTGTGTGAAAACATCCATTGATTCAGTAATTGCCATTGAACGGCTTAAATCAATCGCACCTTTCGTGACTACCGATGCACCTTTCGAAAGACCATGATGATATTTAATTCTAAAAGGTTGCACCGCACCATATTGTGTCAATTCAACAATTAACCAACCACCATATCCACCAACCTGAATGTTTGTTCCCTCACTTAAATTCATTTTTGATGCAAATCTTTCCAACAAATCCGTTTCATGTGCTTTCGTGATTGCGGTTTCATGATTGCCATACGAAACCAATGCAATCAAATGTGCGTATGGTTTAAACCATTCTATGCTTGTATCGATTAATGAATCCAAATAATTATCGACATTGTGCATTGGTCTTATTCCCGACTTTGAACCTCTTCGGTCATATTTGCCTTGCATTACACAAAACAAATCGCCATTTATGTGTATCGGAATCGAATGATCCAAACAATAATCCAAATGTTTTTTTAACAATTTCCAATCGCATTTCGGATTGTCCCAATGTAAATCGGACAACATTGCGATTTGGCATTTGTTACCCTCTAATTTTAAAACATGGACATTTTTTTCGTGTTGTTCTAATTTCATAATTCTTTAAGCATTTTTATCATTCTTGGACATGGATAAATATCAAGTTTATCAGGACGCACCGAATTGTGCGAAAACAAACCATTTTCACCTCGCAATGCACGTTTTGAAACTTGCCACATATCGCATTCATTATATGTGATTGATATGCCATATTGCTTGTGCCAATATACAAGTAATTGACGCACCGATTCAATTTGTGCATCGGTATATCTATGCCAATATCGTTTGTTTTTATATGGTGTTTCTAAAATTGTAACCTCATTTTCAGGAACAACACCATTGACATAATTGTAAAACTTTCCATCGCGTTCCGTTAAATATCCCCAATTGCATATTTCAATGCCAATTGAATTTTTATCAAGCAATTTATATGAAACATCATTCGCCTTAAAAATTTCACTTTTAACGCCTAAATGATACGCCCAATATTTTGATCCGAACGCCTGACAAATTTCACCATCTTTGGACATCTTTGCATCCTTTCCGGATATCACAACACAAGTTGCAACGCGTCCACGTTTGTCATCGTTCCAATGTCTAATGCAACGAACACCCGATGAACGTCCGGCGGTATGGTGCAAATAAATTTGTTTTTTATCGGTTTCAACTCTCAAATATTCGTTGGCATCTATTCCAACAAAATTGATTTCCGAAAGATTTAATTCTTTTTTTTCTGACATTTTTTTCTTTTATAAAATGAATATCCGACAAAACAAAGGATTAACAAACCACAAATAACTCGACCATAATCTTTTTGCTTTACGGATTTGTAAACATCATTTGAAACTTCAATAATTTTTTGAATTACCACCTCATGAACTAAAGAATCTTTTTGATTCATGTGAAACAATGTGTCATTTTCATAGACGATTGTTGTTGTTTTGACATTACCGGAACATTGAATTGTTGTGTCGCACGTTTCCGCAAATGAAATTGTGCTAATTAACAAGAATATTGACAAAATATATTTCATTTTTTTCCCCCTTTAAATTTATGTTTTAAGTATTCAATTGCTATTTCGTACAAATCACCAATGGCATTGTCCAATGTTGAAATTAATTCGTTTGAAATCCAACCAACAACGAATGAAATAAGAATTACAATTTTCGGTGATGCTTCATGATAAAAGACCTCAATCACACCGGTCACCGAATAGGTCAAAATACCGGCAATCACACACGCCAAAATTATCGTTGGCGGTTTTAAATGCTTTTTTAAACCTTTCAGGAACGCACCCAACATTCCAATCCCCATCGCGAAAATATCGCTAAAATTTTCCATTCCTTTCATTGTCTTTTATTTATAAAATGTACGTTTGTTTTTAAATTTATCGGAAACCTTACAAGTCAATTTTGCCTTTCTTGAAAAATCGTAATATTCAACCGATGGACTTTCATCAACAATCACCGCGATATCCTGATAACGATACGAATGATTGTGTGCATTATAATCCGAAATGAATAGTTGGTTTTCACTTAAAAGAAATAAATCAATCAATGGTCTTGTAATGCATTCATCAACCGGATCTGTGAATATTTCATAAGAATTTAAGTTTTCACGAATGACACTTTTCATTTCGCGGTTTTGATATATAATATTATCAATTTCGGTGTTCGGTTGTCGATTGCCAATGTAACCGGCAAAACGAAAAGTTGATTCAACTTCAGAACCGGAAAAATTTATTTGTTCAATTTCTTGATATCCATTAAATATTGCTTTTACCCTCGCGGTATGCAATGCATTTTGAATTGTATATGGTTCTAATATATACGTTCCCCAAACAATCGTTCCAATTACTCCCGAAATATTATATTCAATTTCTATTGTGTAACATCCAACACCATCCGATGTCAAAACCGCACCCCAATCAATTGTTGTGAATCGTGCATTTTGTTCATTAATAAATTGATTTGATGTTGGTGTGTATGTTGTTGAAACACCATTCTTTTTTAATAAGAATGTTCCGGTATCACTCGGATCACTTAATTTAATCCATGCACTTGTGACATCGTTTTTAAATGAATCACCACTTGCATCGCCCAAAACATTGTATTTACAACAACAATCTTTTAATCCTCTATCTTGTTCTTTAAAAACTTCCGGCAATCTTATTGATTCAAATTTTTTATATGTTCGGTCTTGATTTCCACAATTATCTTCAGGACATTCCGCCGTTGTAAAAGTTTTAATAAATGGCAAGGCACTCACATCCGACCATCCCAAAACCGGATTTGTGGGTGAATACGATGCATATGGACATTGTGTTGGAATTGTTGGTGTGTAACGCCCATAAGTTGTTCCGCCACCTAAAGCCGAACCATAAAACCAATCAGACGAACCCGATGATTGTGCATAAATTACAATGATAATTCCATTATAATCAAACTCCCAATAATTTTCACCATTATATGTTCCGGATGCATTTGATTGCAATGTGGATTCAGGAAAACCGCCGGATTCAATTGTTAGTTGTAAACATTCGCACATTTTAGTATGTTTTTCTTAAATTGACAATTTCCGTTGTAATTGAATTTGACGCACTTGCCGTTGTCCATTCCCAAGTCACATCCAAAGTGTTTCCTATTAAGGAATTAAATGTCGTATTGTTTAAAACACAAAAATTTGAACCTTCAAATGATAAGTCTCGATTTTGAAGAAAATTAAGTTCACCCATTGTAATAATTGACGCTTGTGTTTGGTTTCCAAGTGTGCGAATTGTAAAATCAAATTCAATTTCAAAAACGCGATTGGTGATTGTCGGTAATGTTATTAATCCGGTATCTACAAGAATTGATTCTTGTGCCAAACCCTTATTCGACACCACGCGAATTGTAATATCCGAATTATTTAAACAAGTTACAAATCCACCGATTTTGCAATGAAAAGAATCGCCAATATTAAATTGTGCCGGTAACACTTGCAATGTTCCAACCGATGTTGCACCATCAAACAATGATGTTTCCGTTGTTGTGTTTGTTATTGGTAACGATGCACTCGTTTGTGAATACATTCCGATTCCCTTAATTCCTTCCTTTATCACCGAACCTTTTATTTTTGCGGTTTGATATGTTGCACCATCCCAATAATCGATGTCATAATAATCATCATCACCAAATGTTGTTCGGTCTAATGTGTATTGATTAATTTGTTGTCCCATTTATTTATGTTTTTATTTTTGTTTCTCCTGATGTGGTCAATTTTTGTTGTCCATCTGTCAATAATTTAACAACGTCACCATTGTTACAACCTTTTATTTTTGATGTAAATTTCACACCATTTGATAAATCTATTTTGTCCGGATCAAAAAAGCATTCCAATCTTGCAACATCCGGTGTTGGAAATGTTAAATCACATCGCAAACCACTTAAAGGAAATAAGGGATTTGAAAGATTATTATCGTAATCAATTGCGGTTGATGATATCCATCGCGGATTTGAATATTGTGGTTCAATGGTAATCATTCCCCAAACCGAATCGGTAATCCACGCCGAACCATCAACGAACGTGTGTGTTGCCACAACTCGCATCATTAAACCCTCCGTAACAACCTGAACATTTTGCGATGTGCTATCGATATACAAATTAATTTCTTGCAATATATTCGGATCATGATTGTAGTCATCAATATTTATGAAATCGGTGTATTGATAATTAACCAATTCATCAATTCCATAATCATTTGTTTCCGTTCGAACGTTGTCAATAACCAAACGCAATTTCCAATCACCTTGATTTCCAAAAGGTACATAATTACGAACTTGATTATTGGGATAAAAATCTACATTTGCATTGATTTGTGCAATCCAAGTTTCCCACCTATATATGTAAGGAAAATATAATTTGACACCATAAAATTTTGGCAATGATATTGTGTCATCATTCACCAATAATGCAACGCGTTTTTTTGATGTTGTTGGCAATTCAGTCAAAACCGGTGATTCCAAATCCAAAACCATTTGGTCATTTACAAAAGGAATACCATTCAAATTGAAATTTACTTGTTGCAATGTGAATTTGTCTTGACTTGTTATATTGTACGCTTCAATTCGTGCGTTCAAATATCCCATTTCAATTTTGTCCTTAAATCTAAATTTTCCAACAAATGCAAAATCATCTTCAACGTTTCCGGTGTAACCACTTAACAAATCAGTTGAATCGGTAACGTTTTCCGAATGATCCAAGTAATCCGCAACAATCATTGGTAATGGTTGCGTTTCTTTTGGCGAACACGTTAATTGACCATTAAACACCAACAAATTCACATTTCCAAATCGACACCAAAAATAAAATGTTCGGTCACCTTGTGAACGATTTGCCATAAAATTAGCAAATGCCGGTGATGGTGTGATTAATGCGGTGATTGTGTGTTGTGTTCCGCTTGTGACAATTGATTGATATTCCAAAAACCATTTTGCCGTTTCATCATTTGCTTGTGATACCAAACTTTGACCAACAAACATAGCGGTTGTTGGAATCATCATTGCGTAATTTGTCGCGGTGTTTGGTTGAACCTTATAATATGCATCCTGACCGGAAACATATGCACCACCAAGACCAAAATCACTTGATGCCGAATCCACAACAAATTCAATTGTTGTTGGTTCACAATAACTGATTTCCGAAATTGATTGAACAATTGTTGCATCAATTACACCGGTGTTAAATGGTTGATTAAACCATCCGGTGTCGGCATCATCATTGAAAATTTGAATTGTATTGTCAAAAGGTTCACCAATATTTGTTTGCCAACTTTGTTTGGTGTATAATTTTAAACAATTATTAAAATCGAATGATGCTTGATTATATAAACCACTCAATTCAAAATTAACTTCCAACGTGTATAATCGTTGTGTTGCCGTTGATGATATTAATGACAAATTTGATGTGACATTAAACATTCCGGATTTGTTACCAACTTGTGTTCCAATAAAAGGTGACGCACCGGTCAAATCAAAATTGAATGTTGTTACTTCGCCATCAATCAAAGAGAATTCGTTTCCTTGTGATCCATTGCCAACCATATTGATGTTTAATTCCAAACCATCACGTTGGTCTTGTGCTATTATTCGCACCGCTTCATTCGGCAATGTGTACCATGTTGCCAAAGTTGATGCAACTTTGATTTCATCACCTGAAACCCAATCAATCGTTGTTGTGGTTGAATCTAATGTTGCACCGGTTAATATTGTATATCTTAAAATTTCAATTGTTTGTCCAATCCTGAAACCCTCCGATTCGAAATCACCACCAACCCATGTAATAATGTTTGTTAATCCATTTTGTTGTAATGTATTTGATTCCGCAGTATTTACGGAAATTTCTTCAATGATTGAAAATTCCGATTCGATGAAATCACCAACATTTCCGCGTAAATATGTTGTAATATTTCCCCAAATATCGCGAAAGCTATTATTTGTTATCGTAATCGGCATATTTTTGTTGTATGTTGATTATTTTTTTCAAATCTTTTTTTTCAAGGGCATTAATTAAATCTTTATTGTCCTTTATTATTTGTGAAACCTTTTCCGGTTCATGGTCGAATATTGATTCCAATGCTTTTTCATTCATTTTAACCAATTTTTTCATTTGTTGTGAAATGTCGCTTGTAATATTTTTAAAATCATCCATTATTCGTCAATTGTTAATGTTACAACCTTGTTCGATGCGTAATTTTCACGTTGTTTGTAAGTGATTTGTGCAAATGATTGTTCGTCAATCCACTCAATTTTCAAAATTTCAACCAAAACACCATTGATTTCCGCATAATTATTGTTAAGCAAAGTTACAAAATCTGAATGACTTAATCGAATCCTTGCATTTTCGATGATTATGAAATCATTTTGTTGTATTTCGTTTATTTGATGAAAATTGTTCCACAAAGAATTTGCGGATATAAAATCAAAATAATTTTGTTCCTGAATCAATTCATTTGGCTTGACCGCACCGGTTTCGCCATACAAAACTTTTGTTGTGCTAAAATATAATTGACTAATTTGCAAACAATCTTTTCGTGAATCAATTTGTGATGTCAAATTTGATGATCCGCCAAAAAAATTGATAACACCATCAATTGTTTCAAACAATTCCCTTGCCACTTTTTCAACAAAATTTAATTCCGTTTTTCTTGCACCTAATGAATACGGAATTGGCACTTCATTCAATCCTTTTATTGTGATTAAATCATCATTTGTGACCGGAAAATTCGGTTCGGTTGAAAATTCCGCATCGTGATTGTCATAAGTGACCGAATCGATTGAATGCAAATCCGAATAATCCAAAGAATATTTAATGTAATATCGTTTCCATATTTCATCGGTGTTATATGTGTATTCACTACTTCGATCCGATTGCAATGACAATGCCGGTTCAATTACGTTAATTGTTTGGTTTTGTAGCCAATCGCGTCTTTCAATCCTGACAACACCATTACGAACAATCAATTTTGCATTAAACATCAATTCAAGTGAATCAATAAATTGTCCTAATGTTGACACCGAATCGGATGATGATGGAACGCCTTTTGAAAATGGCAATGTGTCGATACTATTAAACGAACTATCACCAAAAATGCTTTTTCTATCATTAACCAACGGAACCGGCATCAATGCAAAATGCGGATAATTAGTAAATAAATCACTTTCAAAAGAATAACCAAGATATTCACATCCTTTTGTTAATAATTCGGTAAAATAACACGCCGGAAGAAACTTTTTGGATGGAAATAAAACATTGAATAATTGTTCGGCAAGTTTTATGACAATAATGACCAAAGCAAAATAATATGCAAGTTTTACAATTAAATTTAATGATGCTTCAAGAATACCGCCCAAATCGACCTCCGGCGGAATAGATGGTGTTAATGCACCTTGTAATTGGTTAAATGCTTCGGCAACATCTTTTGATGCCTGAATCAATGATTCTCCCATGATGAAACCGGTGATTGCAAGATTCAACAACAATTCGCCTTGATTGTCTTTAATTATAAAAAACGGAACATTTTTTGTGTCAAAAATCACGCCCTTTTTTAGCATCAATTCGAATGTTGTTCCATCCGCACGTTCCTTGAAATTATCCAATGCATTTCGCTTTTTCAATTTTACTTCGATTTCATGGTCACGAACTTTGACACCATCAACCAAATCAACGTAATATTGTAAAGTCACACCGCTTGTTTCAATGTCATATGGTATTCCCTCAAATAATCCAACATTTGAAATGTGGTTTCGGATCAATTCGTTTGCTTCACGCGGTAAAATAACCGAATCAACATTCAATTGAACGAATTCAGGATTGCCGGAAAAATCCGCAACAACACCAATTTCATTTCGGTTTCGCGGTGATATTTCAATATTGTTTAAAAAATGCTTCATTTTACTTTGTATCTATTATAAACAATTGTATTACCTTTTTTTGTTGATTTTACAATTTCCATTGCACCTTGTGTGATTTCTCCCAATTGAATATTTGTTTCCGGTTTGTCCTGAATAACTTGTGTTAAATTATCTAATCGATTAACCAACACCGCCAATTCCAACGCACTTGTAACTTGTGAATCCGAACGAACAATTTTTCCGTTTTGGTATTCCATTGCCAAATTGCTCAATTCATCGTTTGTGAGACCTCCAATTTGTTCATTCAATGCTTTTGGCACAACACGTTCGTTTGGATGTAATACGGAAAGGAAACCGCCTTTCCCATCGATTCCACGACCATTTGTTCCGGTGTCATCAATTCCACTTTCAAATGTTGGTAATGACTGAATAAATTGGTTCAAAACTTGTGTGTCGCGAATTGTTTCCGCCAATGGATTTTTTGAATTGGCATTTACTTTTGCGGTGTATGTTGAATAAACACTTTGAGCCAATTGAATTCGTTGTTGCCTTTGTTGTTCCTCTAATTTTTTACGATTACCCTCCGCAATTATTCTTTGTTGTTCCGCCAACGATTCTTTTGCATCAATATTTCCTTGTTCTGCCAAAGTTCGCAATGTGTCCGCTTGTTTTTCTGCCATTGAAATTTCCTTTTCAATCGCTTCAATTTTCCGGTTTGATTGTTGGATAAAATAATCCGCACTTGCCTTAACTAATGCATCCGATGTTTCCAATAATTTTTTGTTTGCTTCTTTTGATTTATCAATTAATTCTTGATTATAATCATCAATGTTTTCCAACTCTTTATCATCTAATTCTTTTTTGTCATTTATGCCTTGTTCACGAATTATAAGTTTTTCGGTTTCCGCGTCTTTTCGCCTTTGCGTTTGTTCAACAACAAGTTCATCATCCTTTTTATCAAAATCCGCATTGATTTTATCAATTGCATCTTGTGTGATGTCTTTTTGTGAAAGTAATCGGTCACGCTCTTTGAACAACGCGTCCATTTCCTTTTGTTCGGTTTGTTCAATCTTTCGGTCAACCGCATCCATTTCATACTGAACACGTTGGTCAATGAAACCTTTTTCCAATTTGGTTTTTTCGCGGATCATTTGATTCAACATATTTGCATCAAATTTGCCGTTTTCCTCCAACAATTTTAATTGCCTTTCAAATTCCGCATCGATGTCTTTTTGTGCGGTTATCAATTCACGTTCTTGTTCAATTTCAATCAATTGTTGTTGCAACTCAATTTGTCTTGATAAATAATCGTTTGTGTCTTTTAATTGTGTGTTGAATGTTTTTGTTTTTTTTGATCCATCTTCTAATCCTTTATTAACGTCACCCAAAACGCCCTCATATTTTGTGAATTGATTGTTGTTCAATTTTGTCTGAACTTCCAATTCACGTTGTTCCATTCTATAATTTTCCGCTTCCTTTCCATATGCTTCCATTTCCGTATTTATCGCACCTATTACACCCGGTATTTTTATCAATAATTGTTGTGCTTCACTCGGATCACCCAACAAATTTGATAAGAATGGAATCCCTTGTTTTACTTTTGAATCAAATTCCATCGTTTTTAATGCCGTACCTAATTCAACAACCGCACTATTGTATTTTTTTAAATCAACTTTCCCGGTTTGTTTTTGTAATGCAATAACATTTCGCAATTGATTTGCATAATCATTGATTATATTTAAATCCTTTTGCCTTTCCGTTTTTAAATTATCCAATTGTTCTGCCAATTGTCTTTTTGTAATAATTTCTTTTTCGGTTGCTCGTTCTTGTGTGATTTTTCCATCCGCTAATTCTTCCTTAATTTCCAACATATCTTGTTTTTCTAAATCACGAAATTCCTGAACTTTTTTTGATACTTTTTCTTGTGCTTTAATTTCTGCTTTTGCAAATGATTCGGCTTCCATTCTCGCATTTCTCGCCCCACTCGCAACATCGTACCAACGCACCGCCAATTCTGTCACCATTCCAATAATTGCCATTAATCCCAAGCTTTTTAAACTTGAACTTAATTGTGTTGTTGCGGTTGCGGATTCCTTTGTGCCTCTCGCCAATTTAATTTGTTCCAATCGGTATGCCCTTGTTCCCTTAATGTTATTTGCTATTAATCGAACACCCGCTTTTAAAACATTGTGATATAATAATTGACCAATTTGAACGGCTTTCAATGTTGCTTTGTAAACAACATATGTTCGTATTAACCTACCTAACACACTAATTATTTGCGGTAAATTTGCCGTTATCCATTTCAACGTATTTATTAACCCTTGCATAGAACCCTCGCCATCCGATATTCCAAGAAATAAATTCGTAAATGCATTTTTTAATTCCGTTAATGCATGACCTAATGTTGCCGTTCTGCGATCCGCTTGTTCTTGTGCAACACCATTAGTATCAACTTTTTCGGTCAAATCTTCAAACAATTCGGTGTTTTCCAAAACAATTTGACCAACAACTTGATTTTGTAATCCAAAAACTTCAGTTAATGCACCGGCATCACTTAACATTGGTTTTAATGCATCAATTCTTTCACTAAATGGTTTTGTTGTATCGCTAACATTTGCAAGATTAATGTCTAATTTTTCAAAATAATCCAATGCTTTTTTCGATAATGTTTCAGGTGCTAACATTTTAGCTAAAATATTACGCATTTTTGTACCGGCTTCCGCCCCTTTTACACCGCTTTTTCCAAGTACCTCAATGATTGCAACCGATTCTTGAATTGACACGTTTGATGAACGTGCAACCGAACCGAATTTCAATAATGCTTCGGTGATTTGTGGAATTTCAACCGCACCAAATTTTGATCCCGATGCAAGTACATCAACAAATTTTCCCGCTTGTTCACTTGACGCACCAAATTGGTTCATGGCATCGGTCAAATTTTTCGATGCTTCCGGTAAATCCAATCCTGACGCTTGTGATAATAGAATCGCACTTTTTGTGACTTCATTCAATGCTTGTGCGTTTTCAAGCAATTCAGGTTGTGCCGAACCAATCAATTTATATGCTTCAACAACCGCACTTGCACCACCATCAACTTCGATTCCAAGTTCCCTCGCTTGTTCTTTAAAAAATTGTAAGTCTTTACCACTTGCACCGGTTATTGCACTTAAATCCGCAACCGCTTTGTCAAAATCAATTATTGATTCAACACCACTTCGAACAATTGTTCCAATTCCAAATGCCAATCCAAGTTGTGCCAAACCGCCACGCAATTTGTTTAATGCACCGGTGTAATTTCCAACATTTCGAAAGTTGTCACCAACTTGTTTATCAAGTTTTTTTAATTGTGCATCACCTTGTTGTGCGGATTTTGTGACACGTTTATATTGTTGTTCTAATTTTCGATATTGTGTCGTGTTCTTTTTTCCGGTTTGCTCAAGATGTAACAATTCCGCACCCAAAGTTTTTGATTCGTTTTTCAAATCCCTTGTTGCTTTTACAAGTTGTTTATACGCATCTTTTTCATCCTTTGCAAGTTTTACCGCTTTTTGCTTTTGCTTGTTGATCCGTTCTTGTTGTCTACTTTCGGCGGTTTGCGTTCGGATTTTTTGTTGTTTAAGTTTTTCCGATTGTTGTTCGGCAATGGCTTTTTCCTTTTCAAGTTTAATTGTATCGCGTTGCAAATTGTTCGCTTTTTCGACCAATTGCATAAACTCTTTTAACTCTTTTGCACCTCCAAATTTTGCTTTTGAAATATCGTTTTTTAAGGTTGCACCAATCTTTTTGAACTCATCATCGATTTTGTCCAAAGTGACCATTGTTTTTTCCGCACTTTCGCGAATGCCTTGAAAAATATCCTCTTTTTCAAATAATTCATTTGCTCTAATCTTTGCCATTGCTTTGTTTATTAAATCGTTCGTATTCGCGAACTAAATTAAAATATTCTTTTGCCTTTATTTTTTTTATATCAATCCATTGTGCCATCCATTTTGATAAATGAATCAATGTTTGTTCAATCGTTATTCCTGAACCGGCGTTTGCCATCATGCCGTTTAATTTTGTTATTTGCATATCAATCAAAGTCATTTTAAATCGGTCACGTTTTTCGACAAATTCACATTGTAAGATTGCTTTTTTTCGCATTGTTTCCAACAACTTTGTGTGTAGTTTACCAAGACCGAATTCTTTGATGTATTGGTCATATATATCCAACCAATGTGATTCATCCAATTGATTCGTTCCTGATTTACTTTTTCGTACAAATTCATATTCACCTTTTTGACATTTAATAAAATTATGCAAAGGAATGTCATCTAATGCCAAGTAATATTCGTGCTTCGGCAATGTATTTTTCCTTAACTTTTTGAGCCAATTTATCTTTATTTTCATCCGTTAATCCTAAAATTGCATCCTTTGAAATATTATTCCGAACCCACCAATTTTCATTTTCCATTTTGATTGTGTCCGCTTCGATTTCAAAAACTTGTTTCCCTACAAAAATAACAAATGAATTATAAAATTCACCGGTGTCAAAAAGTGTGTAATGTGTTCCGGCGACCTTTTGCGGATTCATCATTTCGGTTGCTTCCGAATATGTTCCAATGACATCGCCATCCTCATCAACACCCTTTTTGAACAATTGGTCTTGCCGAACCAAATCCATAATCCATCGTTTAAAAGGTTCATTTTGAAATACACGCAACCACACCAAGTCCGCGTTCAATGTTTCCACACGCCGGATCAAATAACCAATTGCAGTATCACCAAATAAACTCATTTTTTACGTTGATTTTTTTTTAATTTCTTTTTGTTTATGCTTTTCGCCTTTTTTTGTGGTTGAATTTTTTCGGCTTTGTAAACCTCGCCATTACTGACTTTTTTGTTTTCTCGCGTTTTTGATAGTAAGATACTAACAAAAAAAGAAAGTTGTTTAAAACGCTTAAAAATGACCTTAAATGGAATTTTGAATTTTGCAAACATTTTATTAAGTTTTTTGGTTTTTGTAAAAAAAGGGGTGACGAAAATCACCACCCCTTTCAACTAATTATGTATCAAAATTAAACCGCCGTAAATGTCAATTTACCCTCGAAACCATCTTTCGATGTTCTTAATTCATAAACATCACCAATCGTTAATCCGGCTAATGCACCGATTTCATATGTCGCATCAGGGCCTTCCGAACACGTTGCAACCGCACCAACAACTTCCGATCCACTTGCATCGAAAATTTTCCAATCCGTTGGTGAATTCGCACCTTTGTATTTTAAAGGATTGTATGCCGTACCATAATCAAATGTTGCACTTATTGTAATTAATGAACTTGTCAAGGCGTCCTGAACAAGATTAACATCAACTAAACCATCAAGGTCATTGAAATTGATTCCCGCTTCTTCAGGTGTTACCATGTACATCGTTGATTCATCAAATAATCTATCAATGTCAAAACCAACCATTAATTTTTGACACGTTGAATCCGTTGCAAACATAAAACGTGGATCAAACGATGGATTGTCAACCGGTATTGGATAAAGATATCCATCGGCTTTTGAACCAATTAAATTTCCATTTACATCAACAATGTAAACACCGAAATCAACACATCGATTCAATTGTAGTTTTCCAAGCAATGTTGGTGTTGAATCTTCCGACCATAATTCGCCCGAAAAACTTCTTTTCCCTTGACGCAAAAACGCCATTTTACCTGAATTCGCTTCCTCAAATTGTGAATCCGCCTTTGGCAATTCAACATTTTCAAATGCACCAATTGGAAACCATCTTTTCGATGAATCCGCTTCATTTATTAAATCCGACCATACCGGAACACTTGCCGATAAATCAAGACCATTTAATGTCCCATCATTAGCTTTTAACGGCACCATAATAAGACCACTTGTAACCGAAAAAATCGGTACGCAATTCGGTTGTCCGGTATTAGACAATCCCGCTTCGCAATTACATCCTAAACTCATATTTTCTTTTTTTTAGAGTATTAGTAATTAAATTTTTGGTTATCAGGTGACCACCCTTTGTGAATTAACATTTGCAATTCACTTTGTATTTTGTCAAATTAACTCGTAATTCCACACCACTTAAATTTGCATCAAGTATGTTTTGAAACATTCCGTTGTCTTGTTCAACACCGAATCTTGAAAATGTAATCATTTCCCATTCATCAAGTGTTGCAAATTGTCGATTCTTTTGAATGACTTCAATGAACTCCATTGCTAAATTTTGCATTGGATAAACAACATTTTCCCGATGGTCTTTTGTGTAATAATTCCGAATATCGGTTTCATCTAAAAAGAACAATCGAATATTGCTTTCAAAGTCAATCGAATTTCCACGACCAAATTTTTGAACACGAATGATTTCAAGTAACCACGCCAAAGGCGTTTTTTCGGTTAAGTTGTTGGAACTCAATGTCCATTCATTATTGGTTGCAATTTTTGTTCCTGATATGTAAAAGGGGCTTGAAAGATAAATCACACCATTCAACGGATCAAGATTTGCCGAATCAATCGGTGTTGCCTTTATCCATTCATCGATTTCGATTTCGGTGATTCGATATTCACGACCAATGTCATCCGTAACAATTTTGCCGACACGCGACCATTTTGTTTTGCAAACATTTGTCCGTTCATTTATCGCATCCCAAACACCATCAATCGTGTTGTCGATGTCTGAAATCAAACCATTGATGATTTGTGTGATTTCTTTTGTCATATCCAATATGCCGTTCCTTTGTCAATACCATTGTAATCTGAAAAATCACCCTTTCCAACATAGGAAATTGTAATTGTTCCATCATTGTTTCCGCCAACGATTGTCAATGTTTCGCCAACCGCATAACCTTTTCCGACCTTGTTAATCGTGACCGAATCAATCACACCACCGGTTTCAACAATATCAACCGAACATCCTGAACCACTTCCGCCAATGGTAGCAACATCCGTTGATGTTGTGTAACCACTTCCGGCATTGTCCAATGCTATTGTGACCACCTGACCAATTGACAACGTGCTATTCAACAACATATAATTTCGTATGTTTTGATAGGTTGTAATCGATTCATTGTATCGTGCAAACATCATGGTTTGCAAGGTGTTCACAACAACTGAATTTTCGGTTGTTTGTTGTACGTTTCCAAATGGTGTTTGTTGATTCATCAAATCTTTTGCATACTCGAAATAAATAAAACCTTTTAACATATCTAAAATTCCACGACTTTCAATCATGAAATAAAGATTTTCATCAACATAAAGCGGATCAAACACCAATTTAAAATTTGGTGATTGTGGAATGTTTGAATCCAAATCGGAAACGAAAGCATTATATAAATCAACTCCAAAAAGTTGACGCAAATATTGTTGTTCGTATCTTTCAATGTATTCAGTCAACTTGTTTGTTGAATACATTCCGGTTGATAATTCCCACTTGTTAATAAAATCCGATGTTGTTAGTAAAGCCATTATTTTTTTCTTTTTCCAAATTTAGATTTGAGCCACAATTTCAAAACCTTTCCGGTCACTTTCCACACTTGATTTTTTTTCATGAAAGATGCATCACCATTTGCCACAAAGTCATAAATGCCATCGTTATCAATATCAACTTCCAATGTGTATTCGTCACCCTTTTTTGAATAGTGTGCATCAAATTTTTTGGTATCAATATCAAATTCGACATCACCATTTTCATCGCGGTCAAATTCAACATCAACATTTTTCGTGTCGACCTTTACATTGACCGGTTTCTTTTTTCTTGACTTGTTTTTTATTGGTTTTTTATTTTCCATGTTGTGTGTTTAAAATTTATTATGGTTTGTCAATCGATGCAATATCAGTTGATAATGTACCAACAACAAATGCATTTTTTTGATTTTCCTTAACATATTGCACCAATCTTGCTTCCGCTAAAATTGTTATCATGTTTCGTGTGAAATCATCTTGGTCAAGACCAACGGAAAGATTCAAATCATTTCTGAATTTTACGTTTACTTTTGACATATCACCAACAAGATATGAATCTTGTGCAATGTAATTTGAAGAAACAACAATCATGTCCGCAACTCGCATTTCACCTTGCATTGGGATATACATTGGATATGTATATGCACCATCTGATGCTTTTGTCAATTGTAGAGATGCAATGTCAATTGGATTTAAAACAACGTGTGTTGGCGTAAAATTATCCGCTTCAACTTGTGCTTTTGCAATTCTAATGACATCGGATATGTTTGCGTCTTGTACCGCACCGGCAAAAGAACCGGCGGTAAATGTTGGCAATGCCATTCCCGGTGTCAATAATCCGTTTATTGTTCCCGGGCCAAACCCATTCAATAATGCTTCTTCGATTTGCTCACTTAATCCGGCTAATAAATCGTTGTTTATTTCACCACGAACGAAAGATAAATCTTCCAACATTTCTTTTGATACTTTTACATATCCGGCAATCTTTTTGACCTCTTCAGAAATTTCCGACCATGATGGCGATTGTTCCGTTTTTGACGCACTTTCACCTGTCCATGCACCGGTTGATCCGGCGGTTTGTTGAACGTATGTAACGAATTTTGATGATGTTGTTCCGCGATTTACGGCATCCATTATTCCGTTTCTTTTTCTTACAACTCTGTCAACTTCTGAATCAAAATCGGTTAATGCATAATCACCGGTGTAATCGTTTGTTATATCGGTATCTTTTACGCTTAATGCAATTTTTCCGCCTTTTTCAACCGCACTTTTGATTTCATCAATGTTGTCCGCGTATGCTTTTGTTATTGCTTGACCAACTGAAAGGATTTCCAATTTAGGTTCAACCGCTTTTTCACTCATTGCTTCAATTCTACCTTCGAATTTTGCAATACTTTTTTCAATATCCTGATTCTTTGCTTCAAGACCTTTTAATGCTTCCAACTCATCTTTCAATGCTTTTACATCTTCATTCGTTGGCACATTTGTCATTTTTTCCGTAAACATTCCATCCAATTTTTCGATGACTTGTTCCGGTGTTAAATTTGTGTTTTCCACGTTTTTAAGTTTTAAAATTTAAAATTATTTATTTATTCATCTATTTGTGACAACTTTCGCTCACAATACGTTAACATTGCATTTCCTCCCCAAAGCAAATAAGAAATCGTTCCACACGCTTTTTCATCATTTGGATTATAATACGTTTTTGCCCTACTTAAAAATGAATAGGTGCGTTTTAATGTATCTAAACTTAATCCACGACCTTGTGAGATATCACGACCGCGATTTTTTCCAACATTTGTTGCACAATCATTGTTAACCGCTTCATTTAATTCAATCCCACGTTTTGCATTTTTTTTTGCTTGTTCAGGATAATCCGCAAATGTTTGTTTTTGTGAATAATTGTTCATCACTAAATTCCAATCAAATGGTTTGATAATCTCTTTTGACTTGGTTTCGTTTGATTGGTCAATGACCGGATCATTTGTTGCAAGTAAAATTAATTGACTATTTAAATATTTGATTTTCATTTCTAATTCATGCAATCTTTCATCCGTACCTTTTCCGTTTGTTATGGCACGAATACAAAGATTTAAATCGTTTGTTATCTTTTGAATATGGTCAGTTTTTTCTTGACCTTTCATTCCGACAACGTGTGTATGTTCATTTGAACCAAAGGTGACCGCACTACCCTCCCAAAGAATAAGTTCTTTGATTTCGTTATATCCCCCACCTTTTAGTGTTTCATCTTTTACAAACTTTATTTTGTCCGGTATGTATTGAAATCCGATTGAATGTTCCTTGATAATACCATCCTGATAATCCATGAATGCATCATCACCATCAGTTGAACGACCAAGTTGACCAACCGCATAAAGACCAAAATCATCCTCCGCCAATTCAACAAATTTTCCGATTTGCTTTTCCCAATCGTGATGACGCAAAAAAGCAATCTTTCGATTAGACGTTGATTTGATACCGCGTTCTTTTAAAGATTTTTTGAATGCACCTTTTTTGATGACATCCATATCGGAATCAATTGCATCAAATTTTGAAAGATACACCGCCACTTGTCTTGATCCGGTGTCAATATCTTTTATTTCAAAAGATTCCTTTAAGTTGTAAAAGTTGTTTTTCATTTTATAATGTTTTATTCAATGACCAATTCAGGTTGTGACCATTCAGGACTTGACATTAAAACCAAACATTCCGCATGACTTAATGTCGAAACCGGAACAATCGTTCCATCCGAAATGAATGTTGGTTCGTGTTCTTGTTCGTATTTTAAAACAAACAATGTTTCATCAAGACTTTTTCGAATTGTGTTTTGACTTGTTTCATCCACTTGTGAAAAGTCTACATTCGGCAAATCCGCAATGTTTACAATTATGTATGTGTCCGGTAAATGTGACATATTTAATTTTAATATTTATTATTTTTATGTTGGCACATCCAAAACCCTTGACGATTCCGCCATGTTTTGTGTTGTTGCATCATTACCACCGCTTCCTTGATCCGTTAATGTCCAATTCGAACCATCCCAATTTGCAGATTCGCCCATTCGCCACCAAGAAACCAAACTTGAATAACTTGATAATGATGTAGGTGTAGAACTTCCATAAATGGCAGTAATGTCACCTTGTGATAGTTCTGAATTGAATATTGCTACTTCATCAACTTTTCCTAAAACTTCCCTTGTTATATATTTACCAATTTCTACAGATTGATTTGTGTTTGACATTGAAACATATGTTCCGCTTCCACCTGATGATAAAGTTTGAACAATTCCGTTTATATAAATATTTATCCCACTTAAACCATTGCCATCATAAGTGATACCAACGTGATACCATGTATTCAAACTCAATGTTGTATTTCCACTTGCATAAATCGAACCATTGCCCGGATCAACAAGTAAAAACCTAACCTGAGACCCAACCATATAAACAAGCCATTCCGAACCAAGTGAACCATATTTTGAAATAACCCCTCGCGACTTCGTATTGCCTATTTGTAACCAAAGAGAAATAGAAAAAGGCGAATCAGTTACACCATTACCAAAACTTAAATTGTCATTATCGCCACAATCAATATAATCATCAACCCCATCAAATTGGTACGAATAAATATTATGAAATGATGGCGGTGTTGCACCTCCGGAAATTACCGGTGTGTCAACTTTTAACAAACTATATGCACCATTCGAATAAAACATATTACATTCTTATTACAACGATTGAACCGGATGTCAATTGGACACCGCTAAATTTTACACCTCTAATCGGTGCGATAATTACACCCGCTTTTATTGTTGAACCTGATGTCGAAATGTAATCATCTTTCCGGTCACCACCACCAACTTTAATCGATGTGAACACCGAATCTTCCGCAACATAAATTGCATCAATTTCGGCGGTGAATTCCGTTGTATCATTTACAACAAACGTTCCATTTTGCAATGCCATTTCCTCAATCGCATCCAATTGTGAATTTCCCATTATTCCTGTGTATTTAAATCAGTTAATATTTTTATTTCGTCCGGTGTTAATTCAACACCTAATCCGACAATTTTTTCAAGTGTTTCGGCTTTTATCTTTTGCGTAATTGCTTTGCTTTCCATGTCATCTTGTAACACCGGCAAGTGTGAAAAATCCGCTTTTAAATAATAACCCTCCGAATCCAATCCAAATTGCTTCATGATTGAATCGTACATTTGTTGTGTTTCCGGAATGATTGTGTCCTGATAAACCATTCGGATTGAATCACGAACATTGGTAAATGTTGAACCTTGATCCGAACTGAAAATGTGATATGACAAACCGAACGCATCAATCAATGCAAGTTTGTCTGCGGTCAACTCCTCAAACAACAACAAATCTTTTGTTGGATATGACATTGGTTTCCAATCAACATTTGCTTCAGTTATTATGACCTCATCCTTTTGTCGATTGTACCAATCTTTTTGAATTTTCTTTTTTTCTTCCGGTGTCATTGGTATTGCACCGCCCATATCATTATTTTGTGCCGAAAGTATTCCGATTGCACCAATATTTTCCAATAACACATTTCGTTTGTGATATTGTGCTTTAATATTTGATAAAGGATATTTTAATGTTTCGATTCTTGATATTGGTTTCACAATGTTCATTCCATCATCGGTGACCAAATACACCATATCACGCCAATCGATACGTTCTAATGAATCATCATCATACTTGAATGTAAATTGATCCACTAAATCCTCCGCATCCATTTGTTTCAATTTCTTGCCGGTCAAATGAATCTTTACTTTGTTAGCCGGTAATGGCACAAATAAATTTCTTAACCCTCCAATCCTTTCGGGTGAATAACAAAATGTATTTGAATATAAGGCGTCCTGAACACTAATGGAAAACACAACATCCGACCACGATTGAATTGCGTTTGGATGTGCTATCATGTCCAACAACCAATGTGATTCAACTTTGTCACCATTTTTGTCATATAGACATGGAACATTCGCGGACATCATTGACGCACGTTTTTCGATTACCGCCCTTAATTCAGGAATTTCAATATACAATTCCCACGCGTTATTCGTATCAATCCACACCGCTTCTTTTTTGCCCCAAATTTGAGATTGCATTTGAAACATTCGCGACCAATCATTGATATATCGATTGTCGGAATTGATCCGGATTCCGAAAAACTTTTCCCAAAAATTTTGTTGCATTCTTATTTCGTTGTTTTACAAAGTTAGTGATTAAATTTTAAACAAGTATTTTGATTAAAATATAAACATTAAAATTATGTGTTTTTGCGTATATTTTGGCGGATCAACCGATTTATTAAAAAAATATTAAAAATAATTTTCACCCTGAAACCCTTGCCACTTTTGACATTGAGCCATTTTGCACCAAGATAGTCAAAAATCTTTTTACTAAAATGCTTGTTATATTAATTAATATAACTATATTTGAATATGTCAAACAACAAAAAACAAAATAAAATGAAAACATCAGAAATAACAACAAAAAGAACAAGCAGAGGAGAGTACGAAGTGTATAAATTTGGAGTCTTTGTGGGTACTATAACAAATAATTCAACTGAAAACTCTAGAGAGTGGGCAGGATATGACCTAGACAATGAATGGATAAATACTTTTTACTCTAAAAAAGATTGTCTATCTAGATGTGGATGGATGATTAAAGAATCATAAATAATAATAATGATACAATTTAACAACACAACCAATACAAGAACTAAGACGTATTGGAACAAGCAGAAAGCCCTCAAGAGATTAGTGCATGAGGCAAGTAAAAGAGAACAACTAATAAAAAAAGAACAAAATAAAATGAAAGATTTAAAATTAAGAATTAACAGAACTAAAAAACAAAGAGAGAATTTAACCCCACCTAAGACAATGGTCTTAAAAGTATTACAAGATAAAGTCAATATATGTGGTGAGTTAGTTTGTTTAGTTTCTTGTGAAGATAATTTCTATCAACTAAGACAACAAAACATCAATGAGTTTGGACTTAAAAAAATAATAGACATAGACCAAGTAAAAGACATTAGAGATATCGATGTTATGAATATGACTAACACTACTAAAAACGGAACTATTTCAAACTACTTTTCTATAGAAACAATATAACTTTAAAACACTAACAACTTTTTTTGTTGTGTGAGGGATTCGAGAGAGTCCCTTTTTTTTGTCAGGATCACACAAGATTTCGGAACATTGATTGCGTAAATAATGACAATCCGGCAATGCAATCCGGTGCATCATCATTTTTGTTTTTACCCTCTTTTGAATAACTCATTACATTGTTAATGAACAATTCACACGATTCATCGGTGCGTTTAACGAACGTGAATTTGTTTTGTACGAATGCGGATTGCATAATGATCCGCGTTTGTTTGTTCGTTGTGTTATGCACTTGCAATATCTTTGTGCTTGTTTCCTTTTGTAGATGTCGACCAAACATCGCACCCATTGAATTTGATTCAACACGACAATATGAAACATTCCATTCGTTTAATTTAGACGCACACATTGGAATTGTGACATCGGTATTGGCTTTGTTCATTAGATAATCGACCACATAAAATTGATTGTTTACGATTGCCACAATGCTTAATGCGGTGTAATCCGCACCCATATCCGCAACATCAATGTAGCCAACACAACCAACGATTTCATGTTGCTTTGTAAGTTGTTTAAATTCATCAGGATCAATGAATGTTAGTTCGTTGAACAATCGACCTTTGACATCAACCGGTTCTTGTTGATATTCCGCCATCCATATTTCCTTTGCGGTGTGTTTACGTTTATCCAAAAATTCTTGTGTTGTCATTACCGCATCACAAAATGATTCGCCTTTGTCAGTCAATGCCGGAATACTGATTGACCGGTCATATATCTTTTGTTCATAATTGCGACCAATTACATCATTCAATGACCAACGTGTTCCGATGTCAATTCGTGAACATCCCGATTCAAAACGTGAATCATGTGTCGATTGTTTCCATTGATGTATGCGGTCATTGATTGTGTCACTTAATGCATCCTCTATTCCTCGATAAAGGTCATCGGTAATGCCAACTTTTGTTGCACCAAATCCAATGATTGTTCCGCCAACACCGGCACCAAAATATCCCACTTGTTTTGATTTGTTGGTGTTCCATCCTTGCAAATTTGCTTTGTCATCACTCAATCGAACATCCTGAAAGACACGCATAAATTTATCCGATTTAAGTATGGCACGAACATCATATGAGAATTTCAAATACAATGTTGCGGTGCAAGTGTTACGCATGACCGATTGTGTTGGATTTCGTCCTAATGTCCACGCACAAAATAATGAGGTTAAATAGCTTTTACCGGCACGAGGCGGTAATGATACCGATAACGATTTGATATTGCCTTCCTCAATATCCTGAAAGGATTGTGCGATGTCTTTAAAAAACATGCGTTCTGAAAAGAATTCATTGTCATAAAACAAACAAAACCGCCAAAAATATCGTTTCGCTAATTCAATGCGAACCAATTCTTTTCCGGCATCAATTAGTTCATTACTCATTCAATAATGCAATGAGGTCATCGGATGACAAGTGTGACAAATCCGGTTGTCCTTTGTTGATATCTATTTGTTGACGTTCAACATATCCACGTTGTTTTCCTTTGGTCTTTAAATAGAATATTGTCGCGGTTGTTGAACCCTCTTTGATTTGCTTATAAAGTTGTGATTCGGCAAAATCCAATGCAATATGTTCGCATTCATCACACGCCTTTTGAAATATCGGATCACTATTGTAATATAAATAGAATGATGAACGACTTACATTGGCAACTTTACATGCTTCCGTAATAACACCCATTGATTTTTGCATTGCATCAATTAATGCCTTTTTATTGTTATCTGTCAATAACTCTTTTGCGTTCTTTTTAGTGTGTTTTACTTTGTCCGACATAATACAAAGTTAATGATTTTTAGAATAACCACATTTGAACCAATTTATAAAATGAATACAATACAAGGCAAGTGAACACCCTTAACATGGAATACATGAACATTTGCGTGTTGTCCAACCAAATTTTTAATCGTTTTGATTCCATCCAAAAAAGGAATATCAGGATGAACCGGTCACACATAAATATTGCAATGAATATTGGTAATAATATAAATCCGGCAATGCCTCTAAATACTTGTTTTACTTTGTTATTCATGGTGTTTTATTTTTTGCCTTGACCTTTGTATCGTTTCTTATAGTTTTTAGACCTCTTTAAACGGCTTGTTTTCGTTTTCGAATGTATTCCGGTACGTTTAATTTTATCTTTCTTTAAAACGGATGTTTTCATTTCATTATTTTAAAAGAAAGGGGCATGGAAAAAATGGAAATTTTAGATATTATCGTCAAACAATTATCAAAAACCATGCCCCCTTTGTTTAGTTTATGTTGTTTCTCATGTTATTAACCATGTTGAACAATGTTGTGTCATTTATTACGCATTCGCACATTAATTGAATTCCGCCATGCTTTGTCATTATTTCCATCACTTCATACGTTCCTGATTGGTGTTCGAATCGTGATCCAACCGGCAACATAAATGGTGACACACGCATTTCAACTTTTGTGTCTTTAATCAAATACAAATCGACCAAAAATTCACACGTTTCATCATTTATGAAAGGATATCCATCAATCATTGTTTTCATCCTTTTGCTTTTCAAACCATATTGAATGAATTTGTCCAAAAAACTTTGTTCTTGAAATTTTGATTCCATTATTTTCCGCTAAATTACAAAATTCCTTTAATTTATCATCAAGTGAATGTGCTTTCCATAGTATTCCGGCACGTTTAATTGTGTAATCCGCACAAAATTGTATTGTTCCGGCATCAACACCGCATTCATCCAACAACTTTTCAATTGATATTTTAATCGGATAACCATTTCGATATTGAACAACCATGTAACAAAGTTATTCATAAATTTTGAATTTTTCATTTGGCACAAAAATCAACAATTCTTGGTCATTAGTTGAACCCTCGCGAACTTTACGACCACCAACACGTTTTTCACCGCTTATGTTGTTACGATTAATGTAAACCAATTTATCTTTCCATTGAATGAACAAGAATGTTGGCAATGCTTTTTCCATCATTTTCCGGTACTTTATGCATGAAACCATTGTTGTCGGATAATCATCATGATTTCCGTTATAACATTTTATTTCAATGTAACACAAACCGGTTTTTTTACCATTTTCTAAATCGTACACTAAAAAATCCAAATCATGTTCACCTAATTTTTTAAATTGTCCATCAGGACAAATGCGATTCATGACTTTTAATTCATTTTCAATGTCTTTTTGACTTTCAAACCTTACTTTCAAAATACTTTCCGATTTTCTGAATTGTTTTTGAATGCAAACCACGTTCCGGATCAATACGATTCAGGAACATCCACATTTGATTTTGTTGAACACCGGCATCCTTGCAAAATTGATTCAAGGATTTACCGGTGTTTTTCAAATGGTCATTAATTGCTTTCCGCAATTCTTTGTTTATACTTGATAAAAGTAATTTCATCAGAACGGCATATCATCATCCGGTTCACTTACTTTTGTAGGTTGTTCCGGTGCGTTTTGTTCAACTTTAATTGTTTCCGCTTTCCAAATTTCAATGGTGTTAAAATATTTAACGGAATTGTCCTTTGGATTTGTCCATTCACGACCACGAATGTTGATTGACGCATCAATTTCATCACCAACATTTGATCCATCAAGCAAAATGCATTTGTCTTGTGTCAATTGACATCCGATTAATTGTGGATAATCACCACCGGTGCGAATTACGACCTCGCGTTTCTGAAATTTTTCACTAATTTTTTGGACTTCGCCCACTTTGTAAATTGTACCTTGTACGTTCATATTTATTTATTTATTAATTGTTTACTTGTTTTAATTTGTACTTGTGATTTGTTAAAATCATCATTTCGCACATCGATTTCAATTTCAATGATTTCAATTTCGTGAAATTTAGCATGAATACATAATGATCCGTATGTTTCCGCTTCGGTAAAATCTTCACATTTTTGAATGTTAATATTAAAATAATTCATCAAATCATTTTCATCGTTAAATTCCATAATATCAACATCATTCGAATATTGTATTAAAAGATATTTTTTTGTCATAATCTTTCGATTTTTTTGATTAATCCGTTCCAATACGGAAATTTTTCTTTTGCATTTGCCTTGCAATATGCCCTAATTGTCATTTTAAGCGTTTCTAATGGCTTTAGTGCTTTATCATGCTTAAATACTACATAATGAATTAAATAATCGTTCATATCGCTTTAAACTTGTTCAAACATTTCATCAAATAATTCCCTTGCACGTTCTATTCGTTCACATATTTGTTCAATCAATTCATCATCGCGTTCGATTATGAACCTTTTCACACGTTTGTGTTTTGGTATTTTATCGAATATTGAATCCGACATCACACGCCTTTCCGCTTCCATTTCCGCCATTGTGAATGCATCTTCCATTCCTTTTTCGGTGTACTTTGGTTCTTTTAACAATTGATATGTGACTTTTTGAATTTCATCCGCGATAATGTGATCCGGTGTGTTTGTTAAGCAATACACCAATTCGCATTGCTTGTGTCCTGAAAGCATCATGTACGCATTCATTTGATACAAATATGCTTTGTTTTTTACTTCGGTATCAAAAAATGTTTTGAAATATGTATGCGATGAAAATGAACATTTGATGTCACCAAGTATTGATTGATTGATGTCAGGTTCACCGGTCAAATAATCATTGAACAATCGAACTTTTGGTGCATCAATGTCGATATCCCAATCAAACACATCTTTAGCCAATTGCATTCCTTCACGTTCGTTTAAAATACCCTTTTCCAAATGTTTTGATGTTATCATTGGCGGTTCAATTCCGTATTTATGAAACAACACCGATTCTTGAATTATTTTTAATGCGGTGTCACCAAATTCCTTTCCGCGACCTTTTGACATTAATGCACCAAGTTGTGATGGTCTTACTAACCAATTATGCTTTTTCATAATTCAATGTTTTTAAGTTCAACAATTTGTTTGTCAGTCAATGCAAATTCCTTTTTTGCTTTTTCAATGGTGTAATCACCTTTTTGTATTGCACCACACATTCGAATAAATTGTGCATCCGGTAGTGTTTTTTTTGTGTTTACCGGTGTGGATTGTTTGCCATGTGTGTTTGTTGCGTCACTATCTTTTTGGTCATCAATTAACCACATTGCACCGCATGAATACTTTCGTGAATACGATGATGATGAACCAAAACATTGTGCCAAATCCATCCCTTTTTTCGCCGGATCAATACCGGCTTGTGCTTTTGTTGTTAATTTATCTTTTCCATCACCAACGATGCACGTTGATTGAACGAATATAACACCGCCCAATTCCATAATTTCATCCTCAAATACCATGAACAAACTATGTTTCGCCAAATGCGGTTTTAATGCGGTTTGAATATCTTCCAAAGAACGATATTTGTATTTCCCAAAAGAATTGAATTGATTCTTTGGTGCTTTCAATTCCGATTGTATCGAAATAACTTTGTCAACAAATGACATTGTTTTTTTTGTTGTTTTTTTGGTTGTTTTCTTTTCCATTTTTTTTATTTAATTGTTTTCATTCTTATTGGACAAATACCCATTCCTTTCAAAGATGATTCCAATAATTCTTTTGCCAAATAATTTTTTTCCATCATGTCTTTTTCTGACAAAAAACCATGTTCATAATCAAATTTGTTTTCCGCGATGCGTTTTTTGTACGCATCTTTTAATGGTTTGATTGAAAAATATAAATTATAATTTGCCATTTTTTATGTTTTTTAATTGTTCGACACCGCAATATACAAACTTATTTTAATATAACAAGCATCAAACAAAAATAAATCACTTTTTTTTCAATTTTTTTATCAATCCCTTATAAAACACGATTAAATCTTTTAATTCTTCCCTTGAATATTTTCTTGTTTCGTGTGCTTTTTTATGCAATTCAAACAATCGTTCACCTCCAATTTTCTTTTCGATGTTTATTTGATACATCAACAAATTACCATGCAAATATCTATTGCAATACACACAACTTGCATGAACATTATCAGGATCAAAAGTGACCGATTTATGTCCGCCCGAACTAAAATAATGCGATGCATCGTATTTGTCACCCAATGGTTTTTCACACGTTATGCATGGCAATCCGGCATCCCTTAATCGAACCCATGTATTAAACACCGATTGACATTTTTTCATCAAATCTTGTGTTGTTTCCAATTCCGCTTTCATTCGTTTTTTTAACTTTTTCCAATTATCCTTTTTTGATTTTTCAACCCATACTTTGACACATTCAGGATCAAAGCAATACTTTTGATTGAAATGCTTTGGTTCGAATATTTCTTTGCAGTTTTTACACCTCAAAATTTTAATGTTTTTATTTGTGTTTTTAATTCCAAATTTAATCGTTCTAATGACATTATTCGGTTGTGTTGTATTTGCAATTCACTTTCCATTTTTTGCATTGTATTCAGGACACAAATCAAATCACGTTCGGATTGTTGCATTGAATTAATTACATCGGTTCGATGCGGTTGTTTCAATTTTATTTCCTCCAATGAACTTTGGATTTTTAAAATATTTGCTTTTAAATCTATTTGTGCTAATAAAACATTTACCTCCATTTTTTATTGTTTTTGTGCGAATACCTTTTCGCGATGAATTCCCATTTCGTCATAATATACAAATTTATTGATGTCAAAAAACATTTGAATTCGACCAACATTTCCATTCGAACGCGGTTTTATTTTATGAAAATATACATCAACATTGTTTGTTGTGATATCCTCGCGGTGTATCGTAATCATGTTTTTTCCATTGTTGATCCATTCCGATCCTCCTTTCAGGTCATATGGATTTGGAGATTTGCGAATTCCATTTTCTTTTTCGGTCAATTTTGGATGAATAATTGTGTGCAAATGCAAATCATTATTTTCCGCGATGTGATTCCTATACGATAAAACATCTTCCAAATATTTGTCATCCCTTGCAAATCGTGATGTGTCGTGATACATATCTTTCCACGAATCAATTGATGCCGTTTCCAAACCCTCCGATTTTTTTAATTCAACCGCATAATCCCAAAATTGATATGGTGACAATTTTGCTTTTACATTTTGTTTTGTAAGCACTTTAAAATGTTCGGTTATCCAATCAATCGATTTTACAATTTCATGGTCTTGTATTGCGTTAATCTTTTCAGGATCAAAAGTTTTTCCGGTGACCTTATGAATCAAATCCGCAATTATTTCAACTTGATTTCCGACATCAGGAAAATAAACCAAATGTTTCCATCCATAGAATTTTGATGTATTCAATAAACATTCCATTAAAAATTGCGTTTTTCCACTCATCGGAAAACCCGACCAATCGGTGCAATTTCCCAACATCATTGAATAATGTTCATGTAAATTTTTAAATCCAAGATACTTTCCGCGTTCGTGATATTTGTCTCTATAAATAAAAAGTTTATCAATGACATCACCGGATGTTGTTATTTTAAAATCTTTCATGACCACGCGGATTTAAATTTTTGATTCGGATTGTCATATTTTCCATTTGCACGATTTTTCCAAGTGTTTAATCGTGCTTTAATTCCAAAAGTTCGTTCCTTTTCAAATCGCATCTTTCGGTCATTGTCACCATGTTCCGACCAATATAGAAAAAAGTCATATATTAATTGCTTTCCGTATTCCTGAACATATTCATCCAATTTCTTTTTTAATATATTTTTTCTTTTTTGTATATCATTAACATTATCATTTACATTATCAGTCATTTTGTTATGCTTCTTAATGCTTGTTGCATTTTCATCATGCTTATTAATGCTTGTTGCATTTTTATTATCCTTTTTCCATCTTGTTTCCGCACCTTTTTTGCCTCTTTTACTATATACATCCAACATTTTTTCATATTTCACCAAATCACGTTTTAATTGTTGTTTAATTGGTTCAAATGCGATTTCAGTAATCAAATGATCCGTTGTGGGATTTAAATCATTAACGTATCTTAAAACGTGTTTAAATAGCTTTCCGGCATCATCATCATTTAGTTTTTCGATTGTGTGAATGATGTCACAATATAGAATAAAAGATTTTTTATTTTCCGCCATTTCTTTTTCCTTTTAAATCGTGATACATATTATTTTCCAATCTTTTTCGCATCAATCCAATGTCACGAAATGTTGTTGCATTCCGAACATCCCTTGCAATTGAATATTCTATTTTCTGAATATCAAATTGTTGAAAAAAATCGCGATATCCTGACAAAACCGAAACAAATTGAAAATCTTTTATTGATTTTAAATTTTTATAGGTTTTTAAACCATTAATTATTGTTGCATGATTTCGTTCAAAAGTTTTTGCAATTTTAACCAATGTGAAATCGTGTTCACGCATCAAGTTGTAAATAAACATTCTTTTCAAAACCATTTCAGGTTTTCGACATCGTTTTTTCAAATTGTCTTTTTCAATTTTGTATTGAATTTTTTCCATTAAAGTTTGCATTATTGTCGTGCTTTTAAATATGCTAAATAAAGATTTAAATTAAATGAACCACCTTTGTCATGATGACCGGATTTGGTTTTCCAAAATTTCATGATCCGGTACAAATTAAACATATTTTTCATAAACCAAAATTTGAATTTCATTAATTATTTTTTTGTATTGTAGCATCAAAGAATTAAACAACTTTTTATCCTTTTCATAATCATCACCAATTGATTTATATTTTTGATAAATTTCCAAACGTTCTTTTTGACCTTTTGCCTTAATCAATATTTGACCGGCTTTTGCTTGTAACTCCATTAATTCATTCATTTCCTTTGTGGTTTATTTCCGATGCAAAATCGGATGGTTGATAATTTTCATCTGAATAAAAGTCATAATCAAATGAATCGATATTTTCGTTGACATATTCCGCCACTTGTTTTTCCAAATCCATTTCCATTTGTTCATTCAGGACAATTGGATGTTGCGAATTATAAGTGTAATAAATTGCCGAAACAATTTCAATTTCAACATCAACCATTTCGGTTTCATTGTTCCATGACCGGATCAATGGTGTTAATGTAATTTCAATTAAATCGTTTTCAAGATTTCTTGTTGCGGTTAATCCTGAATCATCACCGGTAATTAAATATTTGTTTTCCATTTTTTAAAAGTTTAAAAGGCGGTTTTTACACCGCCGGATTTTTTTATGCTAACCATTTGGTTCTATTCCAACACAGTAAAACGACTTTTTTGGTTTAGTAATGTATTTTCAGCATTATTGATGATACTTCCTTTTTGGGCGATAACTCTTTATTTCAAAAATTTTGATCCAGTAATTTTTTACCACGCGGCCTATCTTTTCTTCTTGATACTTACAAGAGACATCATAAAAGATTTAGAAAACTTCAAGGGAGATTGGATCCAACGTTACAAAACGTTGCCGGTAGTTTTTGATCACAAAACAACAAAGGCCATCATTACAATTTGTATTG
>ERZ1048068.567-NODE-567-length-32901-cov-13.742587_pt1 | contig 32901 bp, 32 predicted proteins | sample MGYA00383098_ERZ1048068 | MGnify/ENA primary metagenome ERZ1048068 (study PRJEB29581, sample SAMEA5548368) | metagenome | biome: marine; feature: coastal; material: water | depth 1 m | study: Short-term variability in the microbial, nano- and picoplankton... | reverse complement strand
GCGGGTTTCATTCGGAAACCGTTGACTTGCGCTCCGCTTCGTCTGTGCAGAGCATCTGCCTTCCTCCTCCGGAAGGCATTGGCTGTGAACTGGCGCGTTCGCATACTCTCTTGCCCGCGCTGTTCTATCCGTTGAACTACGGGGGCGTGTTGCGGGGCGCATAATTAATATTCGCTGTTTAAAGTCAAGCCGCGGGTTTCATTCGGAAACCGTTGACTTGCGCTCCGCTTCGTCTGTGCAGAGCATTAGATGTATTTCTCTAAAACTGGCCGCAGTCGCTCAACGGTATCTGCAGGCCAAAGCTCGCGAGGCGTCATCAGTGCTGAAGCCAATGAATTATGTTCAGGCCAATTTACCTCGGTTGGAATAGAGTCGACGGCACGCGCCAAGATCTCCTTCGCATTCGCTGAGTTGGCATGCAAATGACCGATAACCGTCTGCGCGCTTACATCTTCTTCCTCCTGATGCCAGCAATCGTAATCTGTTACCATGCATAGCGTGGCGAGAGCGATCTCGGCCTCGCGTGCCAGCTTCGCCTCGGGCAGGTTGGTCATGCCAATCACATCGAAGCCGAGCTGCCTATTGGCCTCACTCTCCGCTCTGGTTGAAAACGCGGGACCATCCATATTCACATAAGTCCCGCCATCGTGCACAGTGACCCCCTGCTGCCGAGCTGCCTCAGAGAGGATAGCTCGAAGCCCCTCACTCACGGGGTCGCCAAAGCCTATATGCGCCACGATGCCATTGCCAAAAAAGGTATGATGCTCACGCCGACTGGTGCGATCAAAGTATTGATCAGGCAAGACGATATCCCGGGGCGCATACTCTTGCTTTAAGCTACCCACCGCTGTGACACAAAGTAGCCATCTGACGCCAACACTGCGCAGCGCCCATATATTAGCACGATGATTAATTTCATGAGGAAGTAGCCGGTGACCTTTCCCATGTCGGGGCAAAAACCATACCTGTCGCCCAGCCACGCTACCGCCGACCAGTGCGTCAGAAGGATCGCCGAACGGGGTTTCAATATGTCGTTGCTCCGTCTGTTCAAAGCCATCTATTTCGTAGAGGCCACTGCCTCCGATGATTCCAATTGCGTTCATTGATTTGTGTTTTACTTAAAAGATCTATTTTACCACAGAGGAGCGTGATTATGTTATCACCTGCATTACTTAGCCCAATATGGCTGATAGCTGAGCCCTGTCATACTGGCACTAGCTTTGTTGAACTCAAGTGTAACTCTCACACTTGATCTTGAGGAACACCACGCTAGCAATATTTGCACGGTTTTCTACAAGATGATCATAGTATTACCCAGACTTTCAGGTAGAGTCATAACTGATCGATGAAATTTACTAACGGCCAGTGCACTGTGTTCGTTTATCATCATTCCTGAACTCATCGCTAATATCGCTATTAATGGCTGACCCGCGCATACTCATTGTCACACCAGAAATAAGCTATTTGCCAGGCGAACTCGGCAATTTAGCGGATCACATGCACGCAAAGGCTGGCGGCCTCGCTGACGTATCATCATCCCTCGTCAAATCTCTCTATGAGGCTGGCGCCGATGTCCATGTGGCTTTACCTAATTACAGGCGGCTTTTTGATATCGACCCCTGCAAATTACAGGATCAGGAATTACGTCACTACCATAGCAAACTCCCCAGTGATCGAGTCCATCTTGCAGAAGACCGAGTTTTTTATTTTCGCGATCATGTCTACAGCGCTTGCACTGATGATAATGTGCATTGCTCACTCGTTTTCCAGCGTGAGGTCATCAACAACATCATACCTCATGTGCGACCCGATATCGTTCACTGTAATGATTGGATGACTGGGCTGATTCCGGCAATGGCACGGCGCATAGGCATCCCCTCGCTGTTTACACTTCACAATATTCATTCCGTCAAAATCCTACTTGAACACATTGAAGAAACCGGCATCGACACCTCTGAATTCTGGCAGAACTTCTATTATCAGTCACCACCCTCAAGCTATGAACAGACGCGATCATCCAATCCCGTTGACATGCTCACCAGCGGCATTTTTGCCTCTCACTGGGTGAATACGGTGAGCCCAAGCTTCCTCGAAGAAATAACTCAGCGGCAGCACGCAGCAATACCAAACCAGGTTTGCGACGAACTTCTAAACAAGCAAGCAGCAGGCTTTGCATCTGGCATCACCAATGCTCCTGACCCTTCTTACGACCCCTCATCTGATGATGCACTCACTTGTCGCTTCACCGCGCAGAATTATGTTGAAGGCAAATTAAAGAATAAGCGAAGCTTTCAAGAACACATGGGGCTGCTCCCTGATGATGATGCTCCTATCCTGTTCTGGCCATCACGGCTGGACCCTGTCCAGAAGGGCCCTGAATTACTCTCGGATATTTTAGCGAAACTGGTCTCCACATATTGCCATCTCGGCATGCAGATCGCCTTCGTGGCTGACGGCTCCCATAGTCACTACATTAAGCAAATTATTTGTATGGAAAATCTAAGCGGGATGGTCAGCATCAAACCGTTTGATGAAAACCTATCACGTCTTGGCTATGCGGCATCTGACTTCATGCTCATGCCATCAAAATTTGAACCTTGTGGCCTCACCCAGATGATTGCCTTAAAGTACGGAAGCTTACCCATCGTGCATCGGACAGGTGGGCTTAAGGATACCATCAAGCAGCTCAACACGGTCAATTCCCAAGGCAATGGCTTCGTCTTTGATGACTACGTCTGCGACGCCTTAGAATGGGCTGTCCAATGCGCAATGGATTTTTACCAGTTACCCCCAGCCGTTAAACAACGAGAAATTGAGCGAGTCATTCAACAAGCTCACTCTCAATTTACTCACCAAAAGACGGCATCACACTACATTAACCTTTATGAGGAGATGCTAGGCAAACCACTACACGTTGATGAACCATCCTGAAAATCATGCCGTCACCACACCCACCCAACCCATCCAATCAGCGACAACCTTCTGCCGCAGCATACCGTCGCACCCGTGATGGAAAAGAATACCCAGCCTCGATTATCCAGCAGTATATTGGAGAAAACGGCTTACCGGATGCAGCCGGCTTAGCAAGCCTGGCTGCCCGCGTTCAACTACCAGAATCTACTCTTCGATCTACGCTATCATACTACGCTGATTACACCAACAAGTCGCCTAGCTCAGCTGCCCACAGCAAAGCATGCAACGGCACCTCATGCTTTTTATCCAGCAAAGACAAACCAAGAGCCACATCCGAAGCCACAACCGAAGTAGCAACAAAAACAACACAGGGAGACTGCGCGTCCTGTCTCGGGCATTGCTATCAAGAGAATAATTACCTTCACGATAATGAGGTTCACACCACAGCAGAGACAGGTGAAATGGCTACCCAATGCCTTGCCCCTACACCAGTCACAACAAGGAGAATCATCGCTAATAACGCTACCAAACCAGCCACATCATCCTATGCCGGCTTGCAGCTTGCGCTACAATCAAGCCCGCAAAAAATTATCGAGACCATTACTAACTCTGGCCTACGAGGTCGTGGAGGCGCTGCTTTTCCAAGCGGTAAAAAATGGAAAGCATGTGCCAGCACAGCTTCTAACCAACGCTATATTATTGCTAACGGCAACGAAGGCGACGCCGGCTCTTATGTTGACCGTGTTCTTTTAGAACGTGATCCTCACAGCGTCATCGAAGGGCTCCTGATTGGAGCTTACGCAATCGGGGCAAGCAAAGGCGTCATTTATATCCGTTCCGAATACCCTACTGCAGCTCGTATTATCGAGGCTGCACTGAAAGAAGCACGCGACGCTGGCCACCTCAAAAATGATCATTTCTCGTGTGAGGTTACCGTCATTCAGGGCGCAGGCAGTTTTGTCTGTGGCGAAGAAACAGCGCTGATCAATGCCATTGAAGGACTACGTGGTGAGGTCCGGCTTAGACCACCCTATCCTACCGAGTCAGGCCTATTTGGCAAACCCACTACTGTTGACAACATTGAGACTCTTTGCAACATCCCCTTCATTATTGAGCACAGTGCTGAGACATATAAGCTCATGGGAACCGCAACGAGCTCGGGCACCAAAACGCTCTGCTTTAATCATGGCTTTGTGCGACCTGGCATTATCGAAGTCGAGTTTGGGACACCTCTACAGGCTGCCATTGATGCCGCAGGGGGCAGTAAGTCACCTCTCGCAGCGATCCTACTGGGAGGTCCCATGGGGTGTGTAATCACCCCCGACCAATGGGACACACCCGTGTGTTATGAAGCCATGCAGGCTCGGGGCTTTGACCTTGGTCACGGCAGCATCATCGCCTTGCCCAAGAGTGCCGATAAAGCGGCACTTCTTCGCCACTGGTTATCATTTATGGCCGATGAATCTTGCGGCAAATGCGAACCTTGTAGTCTCGGATCAAAACGATCCTGTCAAATTGTCAACGAACCTTGGCACGAAAATTCTCAGCAACAACTTGATGACCTCCTGCATCTCATTGGCCAAACAAGTCTATGCGCCTTTGGCCGTGAAATACCAAGAGCTGTGAGCCAATACTTAGATGTTTTTCAAGATGAAATTTTCACCCCTAAATCATCATGAGTGAGGCCTTCATTAACGGGCAGGCTATCACCCCACTATCGGGTGAAACCATTTTAGAGGCAGCCAAAAGATTAAGTATTGATATCCCCACGATCTGTCATGCTGAACAACTACACCCCGAGGGAGGTTGCCGTATTTGTCTCGTGGAATGCGAGGGTGAAGATCGCCCGATGGCGGCATGTCACAGCGCTATCAATCCCGGCATGATCATCCACACCGACACTGAAAAAGTCGAAACGTTGCGATCACAACTTCATGAGCTTTATGACCATCACAGGCATACAATCACCCCTTGCTCAACCACCACGCAGGAGACGCACCCCTATCTGAGCCTCAACCTTGCTGCCTGTGTAGACTGCCGCCTTTGTCTCAACGTGTGCGAACAAGTCCAGGGACAATTTGTATTCAGTGTATCGGGCAGAGGCGCCAAGAAAAAAATATCCATTGGAGATCTAGATACTTTTGCTGACAGCCCATGTGTCGCCTGTGGTGCATGCGCCGACATTTGCCCTACCGATGCAATCATCAATCGTGATGTACTTAATCATAGCGCCCATCAAAAGACAGTCAGATCAACCTGCGGCTATTGCGGTGTTGGTTGCCAAATTGCTGTTGCGGTGGACGAAGACACCAATCAAGTGCTGAGTATTGAAGGGGTCAACGATGCTCTCGTCAACAAGGGCCACTTATGTGCCAAAGGGCGTTTCTCTCACAGCTATCTCAAGTCAGGAGATCGCCTTACGCAGCCCTTAATCAAAACCGCTGATGGTAGCTTCAAAGAAGCCACCTGGCCCGAGGCTCTTAAGCTCATCACCAGCACCCTAACTCAGATGGTTAAAACTCATGGTTCATCCTCTGTCGGAGCATTCACCTCATCCCGCTCCACCAACGAGGCTTGTTACTTGTTACAGAAATTTTTCCGCAGCATTTTACTCAGTAACAATGTCGACTGCTGCGCGCGAGTCTGCCACTCCTCAACAGCCTTGGCCTTGCAGCTTGTTACAGGAACAGGTGCGGCGTCATCATCTTATCAAGACATTGAGTCCAGCTCATGTATCCTCGTCGCTGGAGCTAACCCCACTGAAGCCCACCCTATTGTGGGAGCAAGAATCAAGCAACAGGTGCTCAAGGGAACCCCACTTATCGTCATTGATCCTCGCGAAATTGAACTCGCTGAGTATGCAGATGTTCACTTGCAATTGATACCAGGAACCAATGTCGCTTTGTTCAACGGCCTCGCAAAGATCTTACACGACAATGGAGATATTGATGAGCCTTACTTGTTAGAAAGAATCGAAAACTACGAGGAGTTCAAAGGATTCATCGAAACCATTTCATTACCCGAAATCGTCGATTCAACAGGGGTTGATCTGGAATCCATGAAAAAAGCCGCATCCCTGATCTGCTCCAGCCAAGCAGGAGGCACGCTCTTTGTTCATGGCTTAGGCCTTTCCGAACTCGAGCAAGGAACTGCCTCAGTAATGACGCTTTGCAACCTTGGCATGCTAACAGGCAGCATAGGCAAACTTGGATCCGGCATGTTGCCATTGCGCGGGCAAAACAATGTCCAAGGCAGTGCAGACATGGGAAGCATGCCAGATCAGTTCACCGGCTACCAATCCGTCGCTGACCCTGCGGCTCGTCAGCGCTTACAAAAGATATGGGGCAGCCTACCACCTGAAGAACCTGGGCTGACCATACCCGAGATGATCGATGCAGCAGCAGCAGGATCCATTCGTGGCCTATGGATCCAAGGCGAAGATATCGCCCAAAGCGACCCCAATGAGTCCCACGTTAGGGCCGCCCTTGAGACCCTCGACTTCCTAGTCGTTCAAGAAATATTCTTTTCAGAAACCTGCCATTTTGCCGATGTCATCCTTCCCGCAGCAAGCTACCTTGAGCAGGAGGGCACCTTCACCAATGGCGAGCGCCGCATTCAACATGTCAAACCTGTCGTTGCATCACCTGGTGAGTCACTCCCTGATTGGCTCGTTGTTCGTGACGCCGCCAATCTGGCTGGTGCACAGTGGAGCTACCAAAACCCCTCCGAAGTCATGGATGAAATTGCCGAGGTCGCACCCCACCTTTTCGGCGGGGTCTCATACTCCCGGCTGGACCAAAACGGGCTGCAATGGCCATGTCCCTCCTATGAGAGTAGCGGCACAGCCACGGTTCACGGTTCTGGCTTTCTCAGAGGTAAAGGCGCTCTCACCACCATTGATTATCGCCCAAGCTCTGAGCATCATATTTCTGGTTATCCATACCTACTCATTACGGGGCGAACCCTCCACCATTATAACGTGGGCACAATGACGCGCCGCTCGAGGCAGTCCTCTCTAAGCTCACGCGACTTCCTTGAAATCAACCCGAAGGATGCGAAACGCGAGAAAATCAAGGACGGCGACATCATCACCGTGCAGAGCCGCTGGGGTCAAATTGCCGTGCCGATCAAATACTCCACTCGAACAGCGCCCAATACGCTCTTCCTCTCTTTTCATTTCCCAGAAACACACACCAATCAACTCACCGGGCCTGCCTTGGACCCGATGTCGAAATGTCCGCAATACAAAGCCACTGCCGTTAGGCTGCTCGTCTAGCAAATAGCGGTTCCCTCAAAACAGACACTATCTGCACAACAAGCATGCACGTTTTTCACCCTCGCCCCGCTGAGCGCTTGCCTTAACCAGCCATCATTACGGCCCGTAGTAGGGCACTTCATACTCCGGCTCTAGCTTGACATAGTGAGAGTTAAGAAATGATACAATATCGATCATTTGTTGAACCGTCATCTGGCCAACCATAGAGGGCATTGGTGATTGAGCCCCCTCTCTTTGTTCCTTGTCCATACCTGCCAAGTAATCTTTCGAAAGATTATGATTAGGATGTATAACAGAGCTTACTAACTGACCGTATGTTTTGACGCGATATACCTCACCCCCAAGATGCAACTTGGCCATCGACGGCTCAACATTCTCAGGCATCAACTCACCTGCCACGGTGTGACAACGGTGGCATTTCAGCTCGATAAATGCCTGTTTGCCTTTTTCATTATCTCCTAATGGCAATACAAAGCCTTTTGCCATCTTCTTCTCCTTGCTACCACAAGCGACTAACATAACCAGCAAGCATGCTATTCCGATACCTGCAAATACGCTTATCGATGTGATTTTTTGTCTCTTTGCTTTCATAATTTAACGGGGAGTGGTTCTTATCCCGTCTTTAGACTAGATCAAAAAACTAGAGTTACTCTCCGTCAATTGTCATCAACCTCTCATATCTTGCACCACCTATGACTAACGCATAACAACGAAAAAAAATGATAGGAGGCTAACATCAAGCTCACCTTGGCGCCTTACAAGGCAAGGTCATTTATTCTTGATCCCTCACGCTCAACTGCTAGATTTATATAGTATGTTTTATTTTGATGATTCATCCTTACAGTTCCTCAATCCTCTGATACATCTGAGCACAACAGTAAAATGGCCCATCTAGAATCATCGCATAGTGATCTCATCGAGCGCTTAAAAAAATCTCCTTTTTATCAAATTTGTCAGGATTCTTTCCGCAATGTAACGGGCCTCCCACTTGTAATCATCATTGCAGAAAACGCTCAATTCAACCCCTGCCACACGAGTCCTAATCAAAACCAATTTTGCCGAATGCTTAACATTAAGCACGGAGCATGCGAAGAGTGCAAACGGGAACAGCAACTCATCCTCTCACTTTCATCCGAGCACACATACACCCACACTTGTTTTGCTGGCCTCAAAGAAACATCGGTGCCACTTAGACTCGGAAAAGAAACCATCGCATACCTCAAAACTGGCCAAATCTTCACAAACAAGCCTAGTTCAGACCACGCTAGCGAGCTTCGCAAGGTATTGGCTGAAAGCAGTTACAGTAAAGCAGAGCAAAGTGAAACTATCTCAGCTTACCGCAAGACTCCGATATTTGATAAGGAGCAGTATCGAAGCATGATCACCTTGCTCAATATTATATCACTGCAAATTACAGAATTAATCAATCGCCTTATTTTAGAGAGCCGACCAACAGAGCCAGAAATTGTTCGCAGGGCAAAAATCTTCATCACTGACCGAATAGATGAAAAAATATCGCTCGCTCAAATCTCGAACGAAGTCAACGTCAGCAGTTTTTATTTCTGTAAATTATTCAAGCAATCTACAGGCATGACATTTACCGAGTTCACCAACAGGCATCGCATCGAGTTAGCAAAAAACGAACTCACCCATAGCGAAAAATCGATTACTGAAATAGCCTATGCAGTCGGCTTCCAGTCACTCTCACAATTTAACAGGTCATTTTGCAAGTTTTCTGGCGAGTCTCCAAGAGATTATCGGAAAAACGCAAGATCTTCAGACCGAGACCATTTGTTAGGATTCGGCTAGCCACATAGATCTTCTAGACTGCGTGGCAGTCATTACAAGATCTGCACAATCATCGCCAAGAATTGCGGTGTATGAGGTTATTCTCCAACCTATTCTGCTATCAGTGAGACGAGCGCCGCTTGATGTCTGGTCAGTCGGTTCTCAGAACATTGAAACCAACAAACAGTCAGACTAACTCATCGAATTATCCCAGCTACAACGTTTACCAGGGCACTATTGATCGGCAAGCCGGGCAGAATTCATCATTACAACATGCCATGAAGAAGAAACTTATCATCCTCGTAAACAGAGAGAATCTCTGTGCCTATTCCCTATCATCCGATCTGCTCCTATCTCCAAATACAGCCATCGAAAAAATAAATGTTCGCATAGAACAACACCGACCAGACCCGACCAATTGTTCAGATAATCGCGGCCGATTCCCAGATGGTTCGTCGATCGGCTATTCATCTACGATGATACAAGGCGAAGCTCATAGCAGAAAAACGGAGAAGAAAAAAAGACAGCTCAGCGACCTTGCACTCACAATTAGCAAGCTCGTTAATGACGAAGATTGCGACATGTGGAACCTAGCTATTCCCGCTGATCAAGCGAATCAGGTCATCGACAAATTACCCATCGATGTTCAACAAAAACTAACCCAACTAAAGGAGGGTGATTACACCTGGTTACCGCGCAAGGAAGTCGAGAGACTTTTTGATACCTGATTGGCAGACCTGTAAAAACGGCGTGGCAGAAAAAGTGGCAGAGGGAGTAGGATTGAGTTCGCTCCGCTCACTCTATGCGGATGGGCGAAAATTCTCCTCCGGATTTCTGGCTATATAGTGAGCGTGATGCACGCACTGCGTGTGCGTTTAACCCCTTGCCCACTATGCGGGCAAAGGGTTCTCGGTCCACGTCCTAAATGCCAGAGCCCGATCCACTAGTATGTGGATCGGGCTCTGGCAGAGGGAGTGGGATTCGAACCCACGGTAAGCTATAAACCTACACTCGATTTCGAATCGAGCGCCTTAAACCATACTCAGCCATCCCTCCTTGCATGCAGAAATTAAAATCTTTTGGCCATTAGGCCCAATGACTCATCGCCTTGAGCCCCTCTAGCCGTGCTTGAATCTCCTCTTCTGTGACGACTTCAAGTCTGCGAGTGGAAAAATCCTCACAGGTGAAACTAGCAAGAATCGAACCGCGTAAAATAGCATCCCTGATTTGATCAAAGGAAAAATCCACGCCACCCAGAGAAGCAAGATAACCGCCCATCGCGCCAAGGAAAGTGTCTCCCGCACCAGTAGGATCAATAATCTCACGCAGTGGCCATGCATGGAAACGGAAAATAGAATTATCTGGACCAAAGAGTATGGCACCAAACTCACCCAGCTTAATGACAACGTAACGTGGCCCCTTATGTAGCAGTTTTTCGCCTGCCAAAATCAAATTATTAACGCCCGCATACTCACGGGCCTCACCTTCATTGATTACCAGCAGATCAATACGCTGCATCACCTCGTCGAGTCTTTCACTCGCGATCTCGATCCAGAGATCCATCGTATCAGCAATGACAAACTTCTCAGCAGCAGTGCACTGGTCGAGCATCTGAACCTGATTATCAGGTGACATGTTGGCAGGCACCACGATACGGCTGTCAGCGATTTCAGATGGAATTTCAACATGCCAGCTCTCGAGCACATTCAGTCCCACTCGGTGAGTTGTGCGATCATTCATATTCTCATGATACTCCCCCGTCCAGGTAAACGACTCACCTTCGGACCGAGCCACCCCAGTGAGTGAAACTCCGCGATCTTCAAGCATGCTGAGGTGCTGCTCTGGGTAATCGTGCCCGACGACACCCACCAAATGTGCTGGCTTGCAAAAATAGCTCGCGGACAAGGACGCATACGCTGCGGAGCCACCTAAAAGGTTTTCAGCCTTGGCATTGGGAGTGGATACATTGTCGATAGCGATTGTTCCGCCGATGATAATAGACATGATAAATAAAAGTTGAATAGGTCCCGCGTTAAACTGGACGCATGTGGTTTAGAATTTGCTCCGTGGCCTTGGTGACATCTTCAGCCTGCAGCAGCGAAGAGACAATGACCACACGACGTGCCCCTGAGGCAAGAACCAATTCCAGATTTTGTGGCTTTATACCTCCAATGCAAAATACGGGAATCTCTCCACCTACCCTTTGCTCAACCTCTGATATCTGTTCGATTCCAATCCCTGGACGCCCTTCCTTCGTGGGCGTTGGAAAAAGTGGCCCGAAACCTATATAATCAAACCCTTCTTCAAGTGCCGCGCAGGCCTGACTGAGTGAGTGAGTCGATCTGCCGACAAGCATATGATCCCCCACTATCTGCCTCACGCCCTTCAACGAACCATCATCTTGACCAATGTGCAAACCATCTGCCTGCAGCTCAACGGCAGCCTCAGCATAATCATTAATCACGAAAGGAACCCCATGAGCCTTACAGCACTCCGCTAAGTGAGGCATGTGCTCACGCACAAGAGCAATCACACCAGCGCAATCGTAACCTTTCGCACGCAGTTGCAAGACACCAACCCCTCCTTTTAGGAGAGCCTCAGCCACCTGCTGCAATTGCCCTGGCTGCACGTAGCCCGTGTCCAATATACCATAGAGCAAGCCGTCAATACTGATGCGGCTTGCCTTTGTCGTCTGTTTCACCTCTTGCACGGTCGTAGCTTTAAATCATAAAGGCCCAATGATAAATGCTAAATTCAATTGCCATCACGCTCGTCCTCCGCTATCACCCGCAGAAATACGAACTTTCATTAATGTTCACAAACCACAGACACCATGGCTGAATCATCATCAAATCCAACGCAAGACACGGGTGCTCCTATCGCTGAAATCGATTTGGGACCGAGCAAACTCGATCAATTTTTGGATAACCATCAAACCAAGCTTATCATTGTGGCCATATTGGTTGCTATTGGCGTCGTGGCCTATGTCATTTACGATGGAATAGCCCAAGCAAATGCCGACGACGCAGGTGCCGCATTGTTATCATCACAAAAATCCGATGATTACGAAACCGTTATCAAAACATGGCCTGAAAGCAAAGCCGCAGCCAGCGCTCGTCTCTTGCTCGCTGACATTCAATGGTCTGAGTCAGAGGATGATTCTATCAGCACACTTAAAGAGTTCATCGCCTCATACCCAGAGCACCCATCGATTGGCACAGCAAAAGCAAGCCTCGGTCTGCGCTTGCTAGATCAAGGCAAAACCGATGAGGCTCGTGAAATACTGGCTGAGGTTGCTGAAAGCGATACCTACAGCTACATCGCCCCGATGGCGGCCATAGCCCTTGGAGACATGGCCAAGTCCGCTGGTGACACAAGCAATGCCGCCGAATGGTATGAAAAAGCTCAACTCGATGAGGCTGGCTACGGCAATGCCTTCCAAAGCCTGGCAGCTGCCCGCTTAATGTTGGTCAATGCCAAGCCACCTTCAAAAATCAAACCAGCGCTTCCCAGCGTGGAGCAAGACTCAAAACTCACTCCACTCAAACTTGAGGCGCCAGACACCGCTGTAGGTCCTGTAGCTCCAGCTGCTAATCCTACACCAGCAGCTCCGGCACCTGCATCAGCGGCTCCATCAAAACCAGCCAAGGTGACACCTGATACAGCAGACCCCAAACCAGGAGCTAAAAAAGCTGAATAATTCGAAAGGTTCTGTGGTTTTTTTGCGTTTTCCCTTGTGTGAGATGAGCTTTTGCTCTCAATTCTAGAACCAACCCAATATCTTCACCGTGTTTCAAAAAGTAATAGGACAAAAACCAGAAAATGGCATTTCATCAGTAGGCTCTGCCTCCGAAGAAAGAGCCCCAAGTGCCACAACATCAACTCCAAAAGCTCCTAGCAGCGCTCCTGCACCTTCACGGCAATCAAATGCAGCTCCCAGTGGCCGCAATGTCTTGAGCACTGATGTTGAAATCAAAGGTAGTATTAAATTCTCCAACGACCTGGTAGTGGACGGTAAAATTGATGGCAGCATCAGCTCTGATGGTGCACTCACAGTGGGTGAAAATGCACGTATCAAAGCCGAAATTAAAACTCGCTCCGTTGTCATCTACGGTAAAGTTCACGGTAACATTGAGGTCACAGATATCGTCGAGCTCAAGGCAAACGCTGAGCTAGTTGGTGACATCAAAGCTGCCTCGCTGTCGATCGAGCCTGGTGCCATATTCGTAGGCAAGTCAACTGTTGGCAGTCCTTCTGTGAAGCAGCAAGAAAGCTCGTCCCCGGCGGCATCTATAAGTTCAAGCAACTCGAAAGACACGGCTAAGAAAGACACGGCTAAGAAAGCCACCACCACAATTAAGCCGAACGAGAGCAACAGCACTAACGAGTTACCGCTCACGAGTAAGCCTAGCTCAGGCAACAAAGCTGTATCAAGCTAGTTAAACAGGCAAAGGAATCATTTCAGCCCGCCCCCCGGACCCTTTCCGGCAGGCGGGTTTTTTCAGCCCTTATTTATTACCATTGATTTCGCCCCTGCCCCTAGGTTAACTTACTCAGCGCTTACATCCTCACCTCTAATCTTATGCCTCTTTTCTTCCAAAAGAAAGCTCCTCAAACTGGCCAACAACCGGCAAAAAAGAGAGATGTAAGCATGATGATCTGCCCCGAATGCCAGCACCAACAGCCTGAATCTAAGATAGCGGTTTCCACCTACTGTCGTAGCTGTAGCAGCCATTACAAAATCATTGATGGTAAAGCCGTCACAGATAGCAACATCCCTATAAACCCTTTCACCTCCTCTAGCTCGAAACAAGCAGATGATGTGGATAGCAAAGAAAGTGTGACTCCTGAGCAAAATGAGCACGACACCCCACAAGCTGAGCCCGTCTATCACCAACCAAACCTGCCCATACACAACAAGCAGCCTGACACACTTGATCAATTCGATGAACTGCGGGCCCAACTCACCAAAAAGGTCTCATCTGCGAGTCAATTCTTCCATCGAAAAATAGAGCGTAGAAAAGTAAAATGCCTAGATTGCGAGCACGAGCACAACGCCCCTGCAGAGGCCAGTTCAACACTGTGTCCTGCTTGTGGTGCTTATGTCAGCCTCAAAAACTACATCATCAGCAACCACTGGAATGGACGCATAGAAACCAGAGGCAATGTCACCATTCAGAAAAAAGCTACCGTCACAGGCATCACCATACGCTGTCATGACATTGTTGTTCTTGGCACGCTCAAAGGTGGTATTGATTGCTCAGGAGACATCACACTCAACAGCCACAGCAAAATCATGGGTCACGTCAGTTGCCGGCGCCTTATTATCGATAAGCGTGCTGACGTAGCTTTTGCCAACGAAGTCAGATGTGAAGAAGCCATTATTGATGGCCATGTAACAGGACATTTCGTTTGCCGTGGCAAGCTCCACCTCAAAAAGAAAGCTGTGTTGAATGGCAACATCGTCGTAGCTAATATGACCATCGACAAAGGGGCTCGTCACAATGGTCAAATCTCTATTCAAGCCTAAGCATTGAGCAGACAATAAACGAGCACAATCAGATGCCTTGCTTATCCACTACCTGCTTGACTACTGCCTCTGCAATACCAAACATCCAGCCATGCCGAGCACATCCCTAGATCTTCGTGAAGAAATTCTGCGCTTAAAGAAAGAGCGCAATGCAGTCATACTCGCCCATAATTACCAAACTGGCGATATACAGGACTTGGCTGACTATGTTGGCGACTCCCTCGGTCTTGCATACCGCGCTCAAGAAACAGACGCTGACGTCATAGCCTTCTGTGGAGTTCACTTCATGGCCGAGACCGCTAAGATTGTTAATCCTGAAAAAACAGTCGTTCTCCCCGACAAAGACGCTGGCTGTTCACTGGAGGAATCATGCCCCGCCGAAGACTTAGAAAAATTCCTCAACGACAATAAGGAAAAAAATTACTACGTAATCGCCTACATCAACTGCTCCGCTGGCGTGAAGGCTCTCTGCGATGTCATCTGCACATCAGGCAATGCTGTTAAAATTGTCAACAAAGCTCCTCAAGACCGCCCTATTCTCTTTGTCCCAGACGCAAATCTAGGTGCCTGGGTGATGGAGCAGACGGGCCGCAAGATGGATCTCTGGAAAGGATCATGTTATGTTCACGTTGAGTTCACGCGTGAGTCCATCAACAAAATCAAAGCAGAATATCCGGACGCTCTGGTTGTTGCTCACCCTGAATGCACGACGGCTGTGCGCCTGCTCGCTGATGAAGTATGCTCCACAGAGAAAATGGTCACATACTGCCAAAACGCGCCGGTTAAAAACATCATTGTGGTGACGGAGAGTGGTATGCTGCATCGTCTGCAAAAAGAAGCGCCCGACAAAAATCTCATCGCTGGCCCCACAGATCGCTGCGCCTGTGGCGACTGCCGCTTCATGAAAATGAATACCCTGCAAAAGCTCCACGACTGCCTCAATCTACTCGAGCCGCAAGTTCAACTCCCCGAGGATATTAGAAAGCGAGCCGAAGCTCCCCTACTCAAGATGCTTGAGCAGTCGAAATAGCCCAGCTCCCACTCAAAGCCATTCACTTTTCACCATTCAACTTTTAATATTTTCATGCCCTCTGTTCATCTCGACCTCGCTGAGCGCTCTTACGACATCCTCGTTGAAGACAACCTACTAGATCGCGCAGGTGAGTTGATCCGGGGATGCGGCTTATCGGGCAAAGCTGCCATCATCACTGATAGCAATGTCGGACCTCACTTCGCCGACCGCCTCGTTAGCAATCTCGCTGAAGCAGAAATTGAGGCTAGCCTCCACACCGTGCGGGCTGGTGAGGCCAGCAAATCGATGTCTCAAGCCGCCGAGCTATGTGGTGAGCTCAACCGAGCAGATCACGACCGAGCATCCTTTGTCATCGCACTGGGCGGTGGCGTAGTAGGAGACCTCGCCGGCTTTGTTGCCGCAATCTTCTACCGTGGCGTTCCGTTTGTTCAGATTCCCACTACCATTGTAGCCCAAGTAGACAGTTCAGCCGGCGGCAAAACAGGAGTCAACGCCTCCGAGGGTAAAAACCTCATTGGGGCATTTCACCAGCCACGCCTTGTGATTGTTGACCCCCTGACTCTAGATACCCTTCCAGGTCGCGAATACCGTGAAGGCTATGCAGAAGCCATCAAGCACGCGGCGATCCGTGATGCGGATATGATCGACGACCTCAATACTCTTGACCCAGGCAATCAACACCCCTCCGCCGACTTACTGGCACGTAATCTCGCGATCAAGGCGCGCATCGTTGAGGAAGACGAGCGTGAAACATCAGGCACGCGTGCCCTTCTCAACTTCGGTCATACCATTGGTCACGGCATTGAAGCCTCACTCCCCTATGGAGCGATGCTACACGGAGAAGCCATTTCTCTTGGAATCCGCGCCGCCCTTTATCTGTCAGAAAAAATCAACGGCTTGGCCGCTGAACAAAGCCAACGCATCCTGTCTCTTCTGGAGAAGTTTCAACTGCCCCTCATCCTACCTGATGACATTAGCACGGAGGTTATTATGGACAAACTCAGCCGCGACAAAAAATTCTCAGGTGGCCTTATCAAATTTGTTCTCTTGAGCTCGCCTGGCGTGGCGGAGGTATCCTCAAAGGTCACTATAGACGATATTCGAGAAGCTGTTGAGCATTTGCGTCTCAGCCCTGCCTAAATCCTGACCATATCATCAAGAGCATAGACTATCCTCTATCTGAGCTTCTCAGATCCATGAAGATCATTTTGACCATACTTCTACTCTCTCCTTACCTCATCGCAGGCGATCTGCCAGTAGTTAAGGGTCTAATACTCGACCTTAATGCTCAACAAGGCGTTACCCTCGAAGACGACAACAAGGTCGCACAATGGGAAAACCAAGCTGCCGAAGGTAGGGCACGCCTCTTCGTCAAGCAGGACAAAGGCAGAAAAATAGCAGGATCAGGACGCCCCATACTCCAGAATGATATTGTGGATCTCAATGGCAAGAGCAGTCTCATTTTCAGGCAAGGTGAACTGGTAAATCACGATGAAGACGCCTTCGACTCCCTCATCACGGGAACCGGCTTCACTTGGTTGGGCGTTGTTTGTGCTCACCAGCAACGCCGCGGCCTTAAGGATGTGAATGCCTTGTTTGGCAATCTTCGCAACGGTGGTAAGTATGAGGGCCTTTGGGCATGCTTGAGGGATGACAACTCCCTATGGACGAGTCCTAGAAACGGAGTGACTTTTGGTCGCTTCGATAAAAACAACCCCCTGCTACTGGGCCCAGCCCTTGAGAAGGGCAGGTTTTATGTCATAGCCGGAAGAATGGCTGCTGGGCAAGGTTCTGTCCCCGCCGAGCTCTACCTCAACGAAACAAAGCCTGTCGCATCAGCCGTATTTCCAATCAACCCAGAAGCCAATGCCTCGAAGATGGTTATCGGTCAGGAGCGTGATGCTATCAACCACCCAGGATTGGAGTCCTTTGATGGCGAGATTGCCCGTTTGCTCATTTACAAGCGCCCACTCGACGAAGGCGAATTGTCGAAAACCATCAAGTATCTGCTGCATGCCTATGCGATCAAAGTCGACAGCGCAGCTAAGCATTGAGCTTAGCGGTAATGCTCTTTAGGCAAACTGCTTTAAGAAACGCACATCGTTCTCGATCAGTAAGCGGATATCCTTGATGCCCCACTTGATCATCGCAAGTCGATCAATCCCCATACCGAAGGCAAAGCCAGTTACCTTCTCAGGCGAGAAGACATCATCTCCACGCACTTCACATAGTGACTCAAACACTGCAGGATCAACCATGCCGCATCCCGCTATTTCGATCCACTTTGGCTCCTGACCCTTGGCATGAAGCTTGATATCGATTTCAAAACTTGGCTCGGTAAAGGGGAAGAAGTGAGGCCGGAACCGCACCTCAGTATCGTCACCGAACATACTACGAAGGAAGAACTCAAGCGTTCCTTTGAGATCGCCTAAGTTAACATCCTCATCCACATAAAGACCCTCTAGCTGATTAAAAACTGAGAGGTGCGTTGCGTCAATTTCATCGCGGCGATATGCAGACCCAGGAGCAATGATTCTAACTGGTGGTGTGGCTTTTTCCATGGTTCGGATTTGAACACTGGAGGTGTGGGTTCGCAGTAGCTTTCCACTGTCGAAATAGAAAGTGTCTTTCTCATTACGCGCTGGATGATCCTCAGGTGTATTAAGAGCGTCAAAGCAGTGAAATTCTGTTTCTATCTCGGGTCCATCTGCCAAAGCGAAGCCCATACGGCGCAATACCTGAATCGCACGATCCTTGACCTGAGTTAGAGGATGCATAGCACCTGCGGGCAGAGGTCTTGCCGGCAAGGTAAGGTCAATACCTTGGACAGACTTGCGGTCTGCTTCATCAGCAAGTGCCGATTGCTTATCATCGAGTGCAGAAGTAATCGCCTGACGAGCAGCATTGAGCAACTGGCCCATCTTAGGCTTATCCTCCTTGGAAAGATCCTTCATGCCTGCGGCAGCAGCGGTGAGGTGCCCCTTCTTTCCAAGGTAGGCTACACGTGCGTCATCGAGAGATTTTTCATCATCCGCGACAGCAATCGCAGCAAGGGCATCAGTCTGAATCGATTCAATTTCCTGGTTCATGAGAGGGCACGATTTAGGGGATTATAGAGCATAGGGCAATCGCCAATTTTAAGCAGTCAGCTAATCGCCACCGAGATCTTGCCTCGAAACTTGGTAGTGAGCACCACAGCGCGGACAATTAACGGTGATTTGTTCATCACCTTGGAAAAGTTCATCGAGACGATTTTTCCATGATGACAGAGTCGGGAGAATGCGTTCCTTGCTGCAGCCACAGTTGAAGTGAAACTTACGTGTTTCCAGCACCTTCGTCTGCTCTACCTCTGTGATAGCCGCTGCTTTGGCCGCATCGACTTCTTCAAACCACTCCACATCATAATCTGGCTGTGCTACCAATAATGCGTAGTGTTCATCATCAAGTCGAAAGCACTTAGCTGGCCGCTGTTCACTTTGTTGGTAAAAGTGCTCAACCCAATCAATGGGATCATTCGTGGCCAAGTCGACTGTGGTCGTGCGAGGCTCTTGGCCCGACACACTTGTCTGACTATAGAACATGTTCCTGTCTGGCTCTCGAATATCCTTGGTGAAAAGGCGACCCGTTACATTTTCGAACGTGCTACTACCGGTGACAAAATAATTAACCCGTGGTGCTCGTAAGTTTACCGTCCATGCAATTGTTTCTGCCCAGGGACGCGCTGTCAGATGCAAGGACAAGACCGCGAGCATATCCTTCAGGGTCGCATCCATTGTATTCTCATAACGCAGTTGATGCTCCATGAGATGCAGGTAATACCCTGTGAAAATAGGCGTGAACTGAGCACGCACCAACAGACAATTGCGGTGGCGTACAAAGATGGATTCTACCTTGGTAAAGTCTTCGACTGGCTGCATAGATTCGTCACTCATAGAAAAGACCCTCTCGGGTCGCCGCTTTCTAGACATAGTTGGTCAAACTTCAATCTGAAAACAACCCACATCAGCAAAACAAAGTATGCCAGAGTCAGTAAAGTAATCAGACCCACCATGAAATCACGATGAGCCTGACCAGTACACTATGAACAAAGCTTAATCCAACTTGATCGTTTTCGGCTTGGCCTTCTCTCGGTGAGGTATTTCTAAATACAAGATGCCATTTTCGAGCTTTGCTCGGATATTCTCGACATCCATCTCATCTGAAATCTTCAAGCGTCGCTCTCGCTTGCTCAAGAAGCTACGTTTCTCATCCTGGGTCTCTGCTATGATGGCGAGCACACCGTCATCGAGGCTCAGTTTTACCTCGTCTTTGTTGTACCCGGGTAATTCAAGTCGCAGCTTTACGCCCTCGCCATCATCACTCAAGGCCTCAATACTGGCTCGCTTATGTTCCCCTCGCTGAGAACTCTGCCTGCTGACACCTGCTGGTGCTAGGGTATGATTAACGATACGATTGAGCTCGCTGAAGATTCCGTTACTGATTGGGTAGTGGGTAGTCATGATATAATTGGTTTGTTGTTGGTTTGATTAATTCATCAATCATAGATGCAAATTGTATGCCAAACCATTCACATTAGACTTAGGTTATTCACAATAAGTGAATTAAAAAAGATTGGCGACTTCGCATTGAATTCAAAAGCACCAGGAAGTGCCATTATGTCACACACTATTGTCCCACTGGGACATTCCAAGCGACCACAAAAAACGGCCACTGGGAAAACCCAGTGGCCGTGGTAAGTTGTTGATTGCTCGTGTTATGCAGTCGCGGGAGCCTTCTTATTGAGGGCTGCCTTGGATTGCTCAACAATGCTGTTGAAAGCATCGATGTCCTGAACGGCGAGATCGGCAAGAATCTTACGGTCCACCTCAATATTGGCGGCTTTCAGACCCTCGATGAAGCGTGAATAGGTAATATCCTGTGCACGGACACCAGCACTAATGCGCTGAATCCAGAGACGGCGGAATTGACCCTTACGCTTCTTACGGTCGCGATACTCATACTCGCGTGCCTTACGGACTGCGTCCTTGGCATACTTGTAGAGTTTAGAACGAAAACCGCGAAATCCTTTGGCACGTTTTAAAATGCGCTTCCGGCGTTTGCGGCTTGCTGGGCTATTGGTTGCTCTTGGCATGTTTCTTTATTTAGGAACGGACGGTTATTTTCACACCCCCCGCAGTCTCGTCCATTCGGTCCCGGTTTTCTGTGTTTAGAGCGCCGGGAAGGCTGCGTAGGGGCCACCCGTGATGCGGGTGGTTGGCGTGGCGTACGCCGAGTTCTTGTTGATTAGGCAAAGGGAAGTGAAGCTCTTACTGCTTTCAAGTCTGCATCGGATACGAGGGCCGCCTTACCCAGATTGCGCTTACGCTTCTGGTTTTTCTTTGTAAGAATGTGGCGTTTCCCTTGTTTCCGGCGCAGAATTTTCCCTGTGCCCGTCACCTTGAATCTCTTGGCGACGGCCTTACGGGTCTTTGCTGTACCTTTTGATTTGGCCATGGGGCGGCGAAACTAGCGAGGAAGGGTGCTTTTGCAAGGGAAAATTTAGCTAATTCCTCCAAATGCTTTAAATTGCTCTGTTCGCATGCAATTATCACCCAGTCTTGACGAAAACCCTAGTCTAGAGTCTATATCGGTGCATGCGCACGCTGATTAAACACGCTCTCAACAGCAAGGCACCTATGGAGGATATCACCCTCAAGGGATGGGTAAGAACACGCCGTAATTCAAAAGACTTTTCATTTCTCGAAATCAACGATGGCTCATGTCTGGCAAACATACAATGTGTCGCTGATGCTGGGATTCCAGGCTACGAAGATATCGTTAAAATGACGACCGGTGCAGCTATTGGAATCACAGGCCAATTGGTCGAATCTCCCGGTAAAGGACAACAATGGGAAATTCACGCTGCTCGCATCGAACTAATAGGAGAAGCACCTGCTGACTACCCCCTTCAGAAAAAAGGCCACACTCCAGAGTTCCTGCGCTCGATTGCTCACCTGCGCCCACGCGCCAATCTCTACGGAGCACTATTTCGCATGCGCTCACGCATGGCAATGGCCGTGCACCGATTCTTTGACGAGCGCGACTTCACCTACATTCACAGCCCGATCATCACCAGCTCTGACTGCGAAGGCGCAGGCGAGATGTTTAGCGTCACCACTCTAAACCCATACAATAACCAACAACCTCAAGCGGCCGACAGTGTGGCACAGCCAGGAGGAGGGCAAGCTTCACAGGCCGACAGTGTGGCACAGCCAGGAGGAGGGCAAGCCCCGAGCCCACAGAATGATTTTTTCAACAAAGCCACTTACCTCACCGTCAGCGGCCAGCTTGAAGGTGAAGCTTTCGCTACTGCGCTATCTAATGTATACACTTTCGGCCCGACCTTCCGCGCAGAAAACTCCAATACCACCCGCCACGCCTCGGAGTTTTGGATGATCGAACCAGAGATCGCCTTCTGCGACCTCAATGACGACATGGATCTCGCCGAAGAGTTCACCAAGTATCTGGTCGACGACGCCTTAAAAAACAACGAGGGCGACCTGGATATTTTCGCACGCTTCGTGGATAAGGGCCTCATAGATCGACTTCGCTTTGTTTCCGAGAAACCCTTCCAGCGTGTTTCTTACACCGAGGCAGTCGAAATTCTTGAAAATAGTGGCCAAGAATTTGATTACCCTGTTGCATGGGGCATTAATTTACAGTCTGAGCACGAGCGCTTTCTCACGGAACAACACTTTAAGTGCCCCGTAACCGTCTATAATTACCCAAAAAGCATCAAGCCCTTCTACATGCGCACGAATGCGCCAGACCACGAAGGTCGCGTCACGGTTACTGCAATGGATCTTCTCGTACCGGGAATTGGCGAAATCATCGGTGGTGCCCAACGTGAGGAGCGTATCGATATCCTGCAAGCTAACATGGAAGAGGAAGGCCTCAACCTTGAAGAATATGGCTGGTATCTGGACCTGCGTAAATATGGTAGCTGCCCACATGCAGGCTTTGGCATGGGCTTCGAGCGAATGCTCATGTTTGTCACCGGCATGAAGAACATCCGCGATGTCATTCCCTTCCCCAGAACTCCCGGGCACTGTGAATTTTAACCCATGCCAGATCCACCCTCTATGAGTTTGGCAAAAAAGCCTGTTCATCCTGAAAATCTTGTCTAAAAAAACATCATGATCGTTTCTCCAAAAATACGTGGTTTCATCTGCACAACATCACACCCAGACGGCTGCGCTGCCAACGTCCAAGAACAAATCAACTTCGTCAAAGCTCAGCCCAAGATTGAGAATGGGCCAAAAAACGTACTCGTGATTGGTGCTTCTGCTGGATACGGCCTCGCATCCCGCATCGTGCCCGCCTTCGGCTCCGGAGCCAATACCTTGGGTGTATTTTTCGAGAAGCCAGGTAGCGAAAAGCGCCCAGGCTCAGCAGGCTGGTATAACACCGCAGCATTCGAAAAAGCAGCCACCGCTGACGGGCTGGTCGCCAAGTCACTCAATGGCGATGCTTTCTCCCACGAGCTCAAACAACAAGCTCTCGACATCATCAAAAATGAGATGGGAGGCAAGGTCGACCTTGTCGTTTATTCGCTTGCCTCACCCCGTCGCACAGACCCCGATACCGGTGAAGTGTTCAAATCTGTACTCAAAACTACTGGAGGTGATTACACCAATAAAACCCTCAACACTGACAAAGGAGAAATCACCGAAGTCACCATTGGAGCTGCCAGCCAAGAGGAGATCGATAACACCGTCAAGGTAATGGGAGGCGCCGACTGGGAGCTTTGGATCAACGCCCTAGCCGATGCAGGAGCTCTCGCAGACGGAGTCAAGACTGTCGCTTATTCCTACATTGGGCCCGAGCTCACTTGGCCGATCTACACTGATGGCACCATCGGCATGGCCAAAAAAGACTGTGAGCGCGCCTGCTCTGCTATCAACGCAAAACTTGCTGAAACGCTCGGCGGGGCTGCTTATGTTTCCGTCAACAAAGCGCTGGTGACACAGGCATCATCTGCCATCCCAGTCGTCCCACTCTACATCTCCATCCTCTACAAGGAAATGAAGGCCAAAGGAATCCACGAGGGCTGCATCGAACAAATCCAGCGCCTAATGGCGGACCGGCTCTATTCCGAAGACCTGCAACTCGATGATACAGGACGCATCCGTGTCGATGATTGGGAAATGCGTGATGACATCCAAGCGTCCATCGCCGAGTCATGGCAGAACATCTCCAATGACAACTTCAACCAACTAGCCGATTTCGAAGGCTATCAAGCCGACTTCCTGAAGCTCTTTGGCTTTGGTCTGGACGGCGTTGACTACACGGCAGATACAGATCCTACTACGGCACCAGCCTCATTGAGCTAAAGCCCTACACTGCACCATATTACTACTAAATACACTTCCCATCAATTGGCCGAATTGCTACACAATCCTCGTTACCAAAATTTAACATTATACAACACTATGAAATCAGCAACCAAACTGCTCCTGTTACCTATTATTACCATCACGGCCTCGTCGCTTTTCCTTGTTTCCTGCGGAGATAAGAAAGAAGAAGCAACAGAAACAAACACCGAGGCATCTGAGGGCGAGAAGGCCGAAGTCGTAAAGAAAGATACCCTGGCCAGCCTCACTGACGAACTCGTTGTTCAGCTCAACCAGTATGCCGATATCGTGCTCGCTGTTAAAGATACCGCCACCGCTCAAGAGGCTGTTGGTAATCTTGACAAAGTTGGTGATGCAATAGGCGCCATTGCAGCCCGCCTCGATAAAATCGAAATGCCTGACGAAGCCACTAACATCGCCGTCGATGAGAAAATGAAAAATGCGAGCATGGCAATTCAGCAAAAAATGCAAGCTGCTGGGCAGATCATGTCCAACCAAGAGGTGGCTGCTGTTCTCATACCAGCATTGCAAAACTTCGGTATGCGTATGGCAGAACATGAAAAAGTATTCATGCGATTCGGCAGCCAAAAAGATCAGCCTGCAGCTGAGCAACAAACCTCCGATGCTCAAGTTCCAGAAACGACTTCTACTGAAGCGCCAGCTGCCACAGATGCAGCTGAAGAGGCTGCTCAAGATGTCGCCACAGAAGCTGTAGAAAAAGTTGAGGAACAATCAGCTGACAAAGCTGCTCCAGTAGCTGAGTAGACTCACCATCTCAAATCACTCACCCCGCCTGGCTCTAGCGAGTCAGGCGTTTTTTATCCCCCTGTTTGGCTTTTTATCTCCACACAATACGTTAGCATCCAAACATGCCAACAAAGGAACGTGCCGATGCCCTACTCGTCTCACGAGGTTTGTGTGACTCGCGTGAGCAAGCAAAGCGCCTCATTCTCGCCGGTGAAGTGCTGACTGGCACCACCGTAGTGGCCAAGCCCAGCACCAAGCTGCCTGTGGACGCCGAGCTCACCGTTAAAGAGAAACCAAAATATGTCGGCCGTGGTGGGCTCAAAATGGAGGGGGCCTTGGATGTATTTAATATCGATCCGTCAGGCATGACTTGTCTCGATGTCGGAGCCTCCACCGGTGGATTTACTGATTGCTTATTGCAACGCGGAGCCTCCAAGGTCCACGCCGTCGATGTCGGCACCAACCAGCTTGTCTGGAAACTGCGCAGCGACCCCCGAGTGATCGTGAAAGAAAAATTCAACGCCCGCTATATGACGCCAGAAGATATCGGCGAGCCCATCGACCTCGCAGTCACTGATGTCTCCTTCATTTCACTGACTAAGATTCTCCCCCAGATGTTTGCCACCCTCGGCGCAGATGGCCAGATCGTTTGCCTGATCAAACCTCAGTTTGAACTTGATCGCGAAGACATCAGCAAAGGCGGGATCGTCAGGGACCCAGCGCTCCACCAACGCGCAGTAGACAAGATCCACCAGTTCGTTTCTGAGGAACTGAACCATAGATGGATTCAGTGCATTGACTCCCCCATCAAAGGCACGGAGGGCAATAAGGAGTTCCTTGCATGGCTGAAGCTATGATCACACTTCGCAGAGTGCGCGCAGACGGAATCAACTTGGCTAAGCTTTCAGCCTAATCTTTCCAGAGTCTCACCAAGAGGCAGCCCGACAACGTTGTCATAATCCCCTCGAACTTCCTCAATGATCATCTTCCCATGCTCTTGCACGGCATAGGAACCGGCTTTATCCATGACATTGACCTTAGACATATAGTCTTTGATCAAATCTTGGCTCAAGGTTTTGAAAACGACCTCGGTAATGACGTGAAAGCTGCTCACCTCACCTGCTCGTACAATGCACACGCCTGTGCATACTTGGTGTGTTCTTCCAGAGAGGCGCTCAAGCGTAGCCTCAGCATCTTCTTTACTATGAGGTTTTCCAAGTGGTGTCTGATCGATGTAAACGAGCGTGTCAGCGCCAATCACTGTGGCATCTGAGTGATCACAGGCAACTGCTAGGGCCTTCAATCTGGCGTTCGCTTCGCACAGCTGATCTAAGGGCATTGCTTCATCATGCAACTCCTCAGCCGGTGATGGAATCACATCAAAGTGTAGCCCCGCCTTGCGGAGCATGTCACACCTGCGAGGTGAGCCGGATGCAAGGATGATCTTGTGGCTCACCTGCTATAAATCTAAATAGATGCTACTCCTGTGGATCAAAGAACTCATGCCGCAGATCGCAGTAACGCTACAAGGACTCCCTGAATGACTAATTCGTGAGCTGGCACCAGATCAGGGTAGTTCTCATTTTCAGCGTGTAGGTAAGGCTTACCATTTTCCATAACGTATCTTTTGAGTGTTGTTTCGCCATCGATGAGTGCAGCTACAACGTCACCTTTACGTGGTTCGCGAAATTCAAGAACCACGGTATCACCGTCACATATATGAGCATCAATCATAGAATCACCACGGACCTTGAGGGCAAATGTGCGCGGGTTTCCACGTAAGCCCAATGATCGGATATCAATCGAAAGGCAGCCTTCCTTCTCGGCATCAACGTCCTGAGCCATACCCGCGGCAATACTGCCATAAACGGGAATATCAACGATCTCCTCACGTTCCATCTCCTCGGGGAATCCAATACCGCAGGCTTTGTTTGCCTTACGAACGATCACGCCTTTTTTCTCAAGAGCTCTCAGGTGACTAATCGCCGCCGTCTGACTGGCAAAATTGAAATGACGCTGAATATCACGGGTCGATGGCATGTAACCTTCGACTCGGTGCGTTTCCTTGAGGTAATCTAAAACCTCCTGTTGCCGATTGGTGAGTTGAATAGTGGACATAATGTAGTGATTGATGTTGCAGGTGTTACGGGTGTGGCTGAATTACTTGAGATGTAGTAGTAAGAATGATGAAAGTGCATTATTTATGCGGATTTGACATGAATTAAGTGACTACATGAACAGTGTTCTCTGGAACATTAAATGATGGCTACGTAAATGCAAAGCAAAAAGTAATAGTGAATTTACTTCCCCTGTCAGGCTGTAATATTTAGTATTACTTAAATATTTATTATGAGCGAAGAATTTAACTCCCCTCTCCTTCCGGCATCTGGCCTTCTCAAAGGCGTTGCAGAAAATGATCGTATTGCTTTGAGTAGCTACGGCGAATTTATTCCCGTGCATGAAGGCCAACTACTCATCGGAGAGGGCCATGAACAAGACGCACTCTACCTAGTTATTTCCGGTCTACTTCATGTTCACACCGACAAAGATGATAAGCATACGCTCATCGCTCGCATTGGACCAGGTGAGAGTATTGGCGAAATTAATCTATTTGACCCAGGCGTAGCCAGTGCATCGGTAACATCCCAATCTTTCTCCCAGGTATGGAAAGCAACTCGGCGAGATTTTGAGGCCTTCGTTCAGACCTATCCTGCAGTAGGCGAACATATCTTAGTCGCACTCGTTGGTGAGCTTAGTAAGCGTATTCGTTTTCTAAACGATAAGCTCATTGCCATGGAAGTATCTTATCGTGAGCTATGGCGATCATGATAAGATCCTGCAGGATCAATGAGCTCAGGAATGATTAAATTTACCACCTATGATCGAAATACTTAACATCCATCCAGAGTGCCTTTCTGGAGCTTTGGCACTATTTCTGGCATTAGCCGTTGGTCATGTTGTGGCTGATTTCCCACTGCAGGGGGTATTTCTATCCCAAGCAAAAAATAGAAACCAACCGCTTTCTCAGCAGTTAGATAGTAAAAGCCCTCGCTGTGTTTGGCTTCATGCAATGAGTGCACACTCGCTTATTCATTGTGGAGCCGTCTGGCTGATCACGGGTTCGGTTGTCCTTGGATTGGCAGAGTTCGTGCTCCATTGGTTCATCGACTTTGCAAAGTGTGAAAATTGGACGGGCTTCAATACCGACCAGTTTCTGCACTACCTGTGTAAAATCATCTACGCTGCCTTCGTTTATTATGGCGTGATCAGCATTGGGTGAATGCGTAATAACGATCGCCCTCAATCAGAACACAAAAAACAGGAGCCCCGTAAGGAACTCCTGTTCTGTATAATAGATAATAAAATAGCCGCTTAGCTAGCTGCTACCGCTGCACGAATGAGCTCTAAAAAGCTTTGTGGCTCAAGGCTTGCGCCGCCAACAAGTCCTCCATCAATATCAGGTTGAGCGAGAAGTTCTCCTGCATTGTCCGCTTTCATGCTACCGCCATATTGAATGCGAACCTTGTCAGCAAGCTCAGCGCTATAGAGGTCTGCAATCACCGAGCGAACAAAAGCGTGAGCTTCCTGAGCTTGCTCTACTGTTGCCACGACACCTGTGCCAATTGCCCAGACGGGCTCATAAGCAACAACGATCTCCTTCATGTCCTTATCATCGATGCCAGCAAGGCCTTCTGTGATTTGGCTGCGAAGGACCTCCTCAAGTTTGCCTGCCTCACGCTGGTCAAGTGTTTCGCCGATACAGAAAATCGGCTTTAAATTAGCAGCTCTTGCCTTTTTGATCTTTGCATTAATAACTGCATTGGACTCACCATAGATCGTGCGTCTTTCGCTGTGGCCAATGATGGCATAACGAACAAATAGTTCCTTGAGCATCATTGTGCTAATCTCGCCTGTGTAGGCTCCATTGTCTTGCTCTGACACATTCTGGGAAGCAATAGATACTGCAGAATTAGAATGAAGTGCCCCCACTGCTGCAGGAATAGTGACATAGGGAGGAGCAATGACCACATCAGCTGCATCAGTGAGGTTGTCGAGTTGGCTCGTGAAGGTGGATAGAAAATCTTCGGCTTCTTTGGGGCCGATATTCATCTTCCAGTTGGCTGCAATAATTGGTTTGCGCATAGGATTAATTTTTTGAGTGTAGTTAAGAGAGTGGTTATTTAGGCATCAGTAAGGGCAGTAATACCTGGAAGTTGTTTGCCCTCCAGAAGCTCAAGAGAAGCGCCACCGCCAGTGGATATAAAGGAGACTTGGTCTGCAAGACCATACTTTTTGACCGCTGTTACAGAGTCACCTCCACCGACTATGGATAGAGCACTGCTTTTGGCAACTGCCTCAGTGACGGCTTTGGTGCCAGCTTCAAAAGAATCGATTTCAAAAACACCCATGGGGCCGTTCCATACGATCGTTCCTGCTTGGCTGATCTCAGCACAAAACTCATCAATCGCAACATCGCCTATGTCAATACCTTCCCAGCCGTCAGGTATATTACCACCATCCGCATAGATGTTAGTGACTTGCGTCTCTGCACCATTTTTGAATTCTTGAGTAATACGAGTATCTGCAGGCAAAAGAAAACGAGTATTCAGCTCCTCCGCTTTTTTAAGAATATCGAGCGCTAAGTCCAACTTGTCATTCTCAACGAGAGAATCTCCCACTGCATGGCCTTGAGCCTTGCGAAATGTGTAAGCCATGGCTCCACCGATTATAAAAGTGTCCGCCTTGTTGAGCAAAGCTGTAATCACCTCAATCTTATCACTAACCTTGGCGCCGCCCATAATTACCAGAAATGGACTACTTGGTGACTCAAGTTTATCACAGAGAAATTCAAGTTCGCGCTCGATAAGTAAGCCCATCGCACTTTGGGCAATGTGATGAGTCACACCTTCAGTAGAAGCATGAGCTCGGTGAGCCGTGCCAAATGCATCATTCACAAAAATCTCAGCATCACCAGCTAGTGTCTTTGCAAAGGATGCATCATTTGACTTTTCCTCCGGAAAGAACCGAGTGTTTTCTAGTAGCAGGATCTCTCCTGCTTGAAGAGCGGAGCGAGCTGCCGCCGCCTGCTCACTGATGCAGCTCTCAGCAAAAGCTACATCTTGTTTCAGCAATTCACCGAGACGAGTAGCCGCTGGACGCAGCGAATATTTCAAATCTGATTCATCTTTCGGCCGCCCCAAATGCGAACACAATGTCAACCGAGCACCACTTGAGAGCAACTGCTTGATGCTGGGCAAAGCTGACACAATGCGAGTGTCATCGGTGATTTCACCCGCATCATTGAGAGGTATATTAAAGTCGACACGCATTAGCACGGCTTTGCCGCTAACATCAAGATCACGTATACTGAGTTTGGCCATGGGATATCAGATTGTATGGTAATAGAATAGATTGGAGCAAAAAGGCGGAAGAAGTTGCCCTTCCCCCGCCTTTTAAAATTCAGTTGGCCAATTAGATTTCCTTTGTGAGTAAAGCTAGGGCATCAGCGGCACGGCAGGAATAGCCCCACTCGTTGTCATACCAAGAGCAGACTTTCACAAAGTTACCATCGCTTACCATCGTTAGATCTGAATCGAATACAGAGCTATGAGGGTCGCTAACGATGTCTTGGAGAACGAGTGGATCCTCTGAATAGCTTAGAATACCCTTCATTGGGCCAGCAGCAGCTGCCTCTTTAAATGCTGCGTTCACTTCTTCAGCCGTTGTGTTGCCCTTGAGAATAGCAACGAAGTCAGTGAGTGATCCTGTTGGTGTAGGAACACGGAAAGCACCGCCGTTGAGCTTGCCTTTCATCTCTGGAATCACCTCAGCAATTGCAACAGCCGCACCAGTTGAAGATGGCACGATGTTTACAGCAGCTGAGCGACCGCGACGTAGATCACCGTGTGGTGCGTCGAGAAGATTCTGATCACCAGTGTAGGAGTGGATCGTGCTCATGAAGCCTTTTTCAATACCCCACTTGTCATTGAGAACCTTAACGAGAGGTGCAAGGCAATTGGTGGTGCAGGATGCATTTGAAACGATGTTGTGTGTGGCTGGATCGTAGAGATCATCGTTGATACCGATACACATCGTCAAATCTGGGTTCTTAGCAGGCGCTGAAATGAGCACCTTCTTAGCACCAGCATCGATATGCTTTTGGGCACCCTCACGTGAAGTGAAGAAACCTGTGGACTCGAGAACTACGTCCACATTCATTGAAGCCCATGGAAGTGCTGCTGGGTCACGCTCGGCAGTGGCATTGATCTTGTGTCCGTCTACAATAATGGAATCATCGTCGTAGCTGACGGAATATGATACACGGCCCTGAGACGAATCATACTTGAGTAAGTGGGCTAGGGTTTTGTTGTCGGTGAGGTCGTTGATGGCGACGACATTTTTTAGTTCGCCTTTTTCTACAAGGGCGCGAAGCACGTTGCGTCCGATGCGTCCAAATCCATTGATTGCGTAATTAGCCATGGTTGTGATTTTTAAATTATTGTTTTCGCTCTGCTGTTGTGGAGCGGGCGGGATTATGGGTGCCAATTTCCACAGGTCAACACCTGTGTTGATCATTTATTGATTTGCAGCTGTTATCACTTACTACGCCAAACCAAGCTTAATACCAGCGCTGGAGCGCTTTTTAAAGTTGCTTATAAAGCAATCGGAGCATATGGCTCGCTCTCCCACCGCCCAGGCTTGTTATAGAGTGTTCCGCACAAGGAGTCCAAGCGGTAATCCAAGGATGGTTCCGAGAGACCTTCCACAACCACTTACATACAAATAACATGACCGACGTTCCATTTTCGACACTTGGCCTCCGCGATGAGCTTCTCAGAGCTATTGACGACCTGGGCTTTGAAAGCCCATCCCCCATTCAGGCCCGCGCCATTCCTCCTGTGCTTGAAGGCAAGGACATTGTGGGGCTCTCAGAAACAGGTTCAGGTAAAACCGCTGCCTTTACCCTGCCCGCCCTCCAAATGATCGATGTTCATGCAGACGAAGCTCAGGTGCTAATCCTATCTCCAACGAGAGAGCTCTGTGTGCAGGTATGTGAGGAAGTACATCGCCTGGGACACCATCTTAAGGGCCTGCGTGCCGTTCCTGTCTACGGTGGCACCCCAATCGATCGCCAGATCACACAGCTAAAGCGAGGTGCTCACATCATTGTAGGCACACCGGGCAGACTTTTGGACCACCTGCGGCGCAAAACATTAAAACCTGCCACCATCAAACTGGCGATCCTCGACGAAGCAGACCGCATGCTTGACATGGGCTTCCGCGAAGACATGGAAGACCTTCTGGGTGCCATGAAAGCCGATCACCAAACGCTATTCTTCTCCGCCACCATGAACAAGCAGGTGCAGAAATTGATCCAAAAGTTCGGTGATAGCCCAGAAGAAATCACCATCAAAGGTCAGACAAAAACTGTCTCAACGGTCAGCCAAACGTATTACGAGGTCAGAAACCGCTCAAAAGTTGAGGTGCTGACTCGCCTTCTTGATATGGACAGCCCACGCCTTGCCGTAATCTTCTGCAACACCAAGCGAAGTGTCGATGAATGCACCGATGCCCTCACCGCACGTGGTTATGCAGCTGACAAACTGCACGGAGACATCGGCCAACAGGCACGTGAACGCACCACTAGAAGGTTCCGCGATGGGAAATTTGATCTCCTAATTGCCACTGACGTCGCCGCACGCGGTCTTGACATCGATGACGTCGAAGCCGTCTTTAACTACGACATCCCGCAAGACCCTGAAGATTACGTTCACCGTATCGGGCGCACCGGCCGAGCTGGCCGCGAAGGCCGCGCCGTAAGTTTTGTCTTTGGTCGTGATATCTATCGACTACAAAGCATTGAACGCTACACCAAGCAGCACATCACTCGCGCAAAAATCCCAACTCAAGAAGAAGTTGAGGGCAAACGCGCTGACCAATTGTTTGAGCTTGTGCAATCTCGACTAGAAAAAGAAGTCAGCCGTAGCTACCGCCATTATATCGACAGGTTACTGGACCAAGGGCACACAGCTACTGATATCGCATCCTCAGTATTTGAGTTACTGCGTGAGTCCCTGGGCCGAGAAGGTGAAGAGATCATAGAAGATCGCCCCGACTATAATCCCAACAAAGACCGTGGCGCACGCCGAAGCCGAGAAAAAGGCGATGACCGCAGAGGTGCAAGAGGAGATCGTGGGGGCCGTGGTGAAAGAGGCGATCG
>ERZ1048068.561-NODE-561-length-33261-cov-10.704210_pt1 | contig 33261 bp, 43 predicted proteins | sample MGYA00383098_ERZ1048068 | MGnify/ENA primary metagenome ERZ1048068 (study PRJEB29581, sample SAMEA5548368) | metagenome | biome: marine; feature: coastal; material: water | depth 1 m | study: Short-term variability in the microbial, nano- and picoplankton... | reverse complement strand
ACGTAAGTATCGGCCAAGCACCATCAACACTCAACCCATCAGCAGTCACTGTGCCTGTTACGTCGATGCCTGTGGAGGTGGTGGCGACTTTTGCGGAGTTGCCATGTAAGAGTGTTGTAGCTCCTCCTGCAACGGTGGTTAAGTTTAAGTTGCCAGAAGAGCTTCCTATGGTTACGTTTGTACCCCAAAGATTTAAATTGCCGTCTCCTAAGTCCCTTACAAAACTGTCTGACCCTGAGTGATAGATCTGTAGGTCAGAGCCAGCACCGAAGATAGCCTTGTCGTTGTCGCCAAATGACACGTCTGCTGTAGTCGTAAGGCCTGTAAAGGTTGGAGTGTCAGTAGTAGCAACGCCTTGATCCAGAGACTTAACAGCAGTAAGGTCAGTTAATTCACTGTCCATCAATGCGCCAGCGGCTGTGACGTTAGTCGTGTCTGTGACGTCTGCTAAGGCTTCAATGCCATCAAGTTTGCTGTGGTCTGCGTCTGTAAAGACATTAGAATCTGTTGCTGCTTCTACTGCGGCCCTAATCTCAGCGTCTGTCTGATCTGCTGTAGCACTCGCTTCGATGCCGTCTAGCTTCGTATGGTCTGCGTCAGTAAAGACGTTAGAGTCAGTAGCAGCTTCTACGGCTGCTCTGATTTCAGCATCAGTTTGGTCTGCCGTTGCGCTGGCTTCAATACCGTCTAACTTTGTATGGTCTGCATCTGTAAATACGTTGGAGTCTGTTGCTGCTTCTACTGCGGCCCTAATCTCTGCATCGGTTTGGTCTGCAGTGGCGCTTGCTTCAATGCCGTCTAACTTAGCACCGTCTGTAGCTACATCGCGCCCATCAATATTACCATCGGTTGTTAAGTTGCCAGAGACAACAGGAGCAGTAAGTGTTTTATTAGTAAGTGTCTGAGTACCGGTAAGAGTTGTTACAGTGCTATCAATAGCAAACCTAACGTCATTACCTGAACCAGTTGTGTCAATACCAGTACCACCAGTAAACGTCATGGTTTCGGTGTCTAAGTCAATATTTAAGGCACCGCCAGAGTCAGCCTGGAAGTCAAGGTCTTGAGCTTCGAGTTCTGTTGTTACAGAGTCAACGTAGGCTTTTACGGACTGCTGTGTAGGAACCAGAGTTGCGCTGTTGGACGACATATCGTCTTCGTCAACGAATGCAGTAACAGCGATAGTTCCATCAGAGATTGTTGCAAATGTAGCTGTACCAGTAAAAGTAGGTCCAGCCGTGTCAGCTTTGGTTGCAATAGCGGTTGATATCGCATCGAACTCAGTTTCAAAGTCAGCGCCACGGATAATCTTTCCTGAGTCGCCTGTAGGTAACGAGTCCTTCGCTTCAAAGTCTGTAGTCTTAGTGTAATTCGACATCGGAGTTTCCTATTGCAGAAAAGAAGGAGGGAAAATAAAAGGGGCCATTGCTGACCCCTTTGTCGTTCTTATGCAGAAGGTACTGCGAGAACGAAACCAGCTTCAGGACGATATACCTGAACACCATACAGCGTGTCTGCTGTGTACAGTGTTGAGAGGTACTCTTGCTTGTACTGAGTCTGTGAACGTACAGCCATTTGCTCTGCCATGACGATTGCGTCTTTGTGGAAGAGAAGTGCTGCACGAGTGTCTACTGTTCCAGCAGTGTTGTCGCCAGCAGCTTCGATAGTTGCACAGTTAGAAGACACGTAAATGTCTACACCGTACAAGTTACCAATAAGGCCACTGTTAACTGACTGACCGCTTACGAAGTCAGAAGACACATAGCGATCAATGCCCATGATAGCATTACGAGTCGCTGGTGGGATGATGAGGCAACGGTTTTCCATAGGAACATCGTTGTCGTCCATCTTTTGGATCATGTCACGGAAGAACGCGTCAGTAAAGTCGTCACCAGAAACAAGCGTGTCGTCAGTGTACTGAGTAGTTGTACCGTTGTCGTTGAAGAAACAACCAGTGTGCTGATAGTCAGTAGGAGCTACTGAACCAGAGTACACGATTGAACCACCGTTACCAAAACCAGTACCTGCTGAGTGTAGGTCTGTGTCTACCTTAAGAGCAAGCTGGTAGCCAGCATCTTCAGTGTAGAACTGACGCAGGCTGTTGAGAGCCTGTACTTCTACGATGTCCTCAATGAGACGTGAGTACTCAAAGTGACGGTCAACAGAAATCTGCAGTTCTGACTCAAGGTTTGCTTGAATAGTTACTGCAGTAGCTTCAGCTTTTGCAGAAGCAGAACCACGTGTAGGCTTAGGAATATGAATAACATCTCCCTTCTTACCTGACATAGCAATTCGCTTTACAAGAGGTGCAAGCTTAAGGTTCTTTTGGTATGCTGCAATGACTTCGTCACTCCAAATTTCTGGGACGAAAGTACCAGCAGCGGTTTTGTCTACTACAGCATTAGCTGTAAAATAAGTTCCAGAGGTTTCGCCAGCCATGATAAATCTCCTTGATAATTAGGCTACTTAACTCGACCCTCTGCGTATGCTTTAAATATCTCGTCTGACATAGACTGATATCGTTCAGGGTCGGTTCGCATGAGTTTAATAATGTCAGCCCGACGATAAGTCTTCTTACGTGATCGCTCTGCTGATCCTCTAGCAGTACCGGTCGTTGCAGCTTTGAGAGATTGTTTACGTGCTGTTCGTTCTACTTTGGCAGTTTGCTTAACCATTTGGTTACGCTCTTTCCAAAGACTGAACAACTCGTTAGCAGCGTCATAATCATATTCTTGATCTGCTGCCACAAACATCTGAGTCCTATATTTAGAAGCTTTTATCCACTCAGCAAATTTAGCGTCACCTAAGATATCTTGCATGTCAGGATGTTCTGACTGTAGCTGTGCAAGTGCGGTTTGCTTCTTGTACTGAGCAGTATATTCCTGCGCTTCTCTAATTTTAGGATGGTTCTCAATAGCTTTACTAACGGCTGATTTAGGATCAGTAAAGAAATCAATGTCGTCATCGTCATCAACGGACTGTTGAACAGGTGTTTTTTGTTGGTCGAGTTGTGTATGAATAAAATCATCTACTACTTTACGTAAATCACCAACCTCAGAAGATTGACGACCAAGCATCTTTTCAGCTTCTTGGTGCATCTGTACAATTTCTTGTACTGACTTATTTTGATATTTCTCTGGTAAGTCATTTTCTACTGATTTAGCTTTTGGTTTAGGTTTTTCTTGAGTTGGCTCATCCAAAGATGAAGGTTCAAGATCACTAGTTGTAGTATCGTCTTCAATACGCTCGTCAATAATTGTCGCTCTTGACATATTAAACTGCTCCGCCTTTTATTATGGTTATGGAGATTAATGTGAGTAGGGTTAGCCTTGAGGCTTCCTATTTCTTGTTTTGGCCTGCTTTCTCATGTTCCCTAGTCCATTTAATGTGCTGACCTGGAAAATCTCCAGAAGCACCGTCAAGATGGAAAGATGGGGCAGATACCAATCGTTTAGCATTAGCACCACAACCACACCTACTAGTTGTAATGCCTGGCTTTACGAATTCTTCAAAGACATGTCCGTTAGTGCAACGGAAGTCATAAACCTTAAACATCTAAAGGTTCTTCCTCTTCTGCTTCAGCTTGGTCTCTAGCAGCAGTAATAGTGTTTTGTAAATTAATTACAGTTGCAAAAGCTGCTACTTGACCTTTACGATAATGAAGATCTTCTATATCTTTTACTGTTTGTATATCAGCAAGCTGAGTAGCGTTAGTAGAAAGTTCTTGAATGAGTTGTTTGAAACCTTCGTGGTTAAAAAGTTCATTATAATTATTAAAATAAGTTTCAAGCTCAGGAGTCATAGTTTCCTCTAATGTTTAACTATAGTTATATTATAGCATATTTTTAGTCGTTTGTCAAGTCTTTTTTTATACTTTCTTGCATAGCTTGTTGTCGTTCGCAAGCGTGGCAATCACCACAGACAATAAAACCATCAAGAGCATCTGTAGGATGTCTACAGGACCAGTACATCTCACGTAACTCTTCAGGCATACTTAAGTAGATACCTTTGCTACGCTCTACAGACGCATAGGTCATGTGTTCAAAGGGTGCTAACCAAATAGGCTTAACACGTCTAGTGGTACACAAAGCATTTAACACACCTTGCGCTTCAGCACCTTCGTCCCTGCCTATGTTATAGTCACCCGTGTAAACAACGTTAAAAGACTTACCTAAACCAGAAGCAGCTCTCATAGCTTGGAATAGTGCAAGCACCATGTCCTTACCACCTGGATACTTAGCTTTCCAAGAGTACACTGAAGAAGAAAACTCAAAGGGTCTTTGGTTTTTCCTCATGTAGTTAATACTTTTTTCTATGGCTTTTGCTTCTGCTTTACAACGCCCTTCAGAGTTGTCTATGTGTATTGAGTGTACGTGTATGTCCTGTTCTGTATGCTCCAAAAGATTCCATAGTAACGACACACTGTCCATACCACCTGAGTACATTACTATGGCTGTTTCTTTTTCATTCCCCTTAAAGTAGTTATTGTTTAAACATATATCTAAAGCTTGCTTTACTTTAGTTTCGTAACTCACTTTTTTCTACGTCTCCCTGAAGCAGTAACCGCATGTTTAATTTTAGCTGGGCCTGTCTTACGTTTAGCAGAGGACTTCTTTTCTGCTGCTGTCATCTTAGAGGCTACAGCTTTGGGTCTACAAGAAGGGTAAGGACGTTTACTTTTACTAGCAGACTTACGTCCACATTCCTTACCTGTCTTAACATCTACCCAATCTTCCTTGAACCACTTAGTAAGCCCACCTTTAGGTTTACTCATAAGTACCACCGCGTTTCTTGTACTCTTTAGTTAACCAGCCAGAAGCATAAGCACTGGGCCAAACCTTATACTTACGTTTAGCCTCTGCCTTGACTCTTGAGTACAAAGCCTTGTTTTTAGGTTTAGGACTACTTTTTGCCTTTGGCATGTCTAACCTTTTTACCTGTTTTCTTAGCAGCTGCCTTGGCTTTTTTCTTACCTGCTTCCGTATATGCGTACTTCTTTCCATTTACCATTGGCATAGTATTCTCCTTACCATTTAGATTTATTAGCCCAATAAGCGGCTGACATCTTTCCCTTTGAAATGTTCTTAGCGTGTCTTGCCTTGAACGATTTACGTCTTGCTTTTTCTTTAGCAGTAGTAGGGTTCTTACCTGCTCCACTAACTCCTTGCTGTCCATACCTAATAGTCTTTACTTTGTCACCTTCCTTAGCAACAACTACGTGAGACTTCTTAGGGTGGTTAGGCGTCCGCTTTGGCTTGTTGAACCCGCTTACTCCTGCTCGTGCTAGTCTTGGGTCTGCTTTCTTTGACATTAGATAGCTCCTCCACTTTCTTCTCCAGATCCGCTAGGCGCTGGAATGTTCCTTTGAAGTGGCTGTTGACTTGGTCCAGCAGGGTTTGCATTTCGCGTTGTGTCATTAGCATTAGATTGTCCTTTTTGGTCTATTGCTTTTTCTTTGATAAGCGTTTCAGCAACTTTGAGACGACGTTCAAACTCTTTGTCCTCAGCATCACCTTCACGCAGGTTACGAGTAATAGCATTAATCTTGTCTATTTCTAGCTCTTGAGGTACAACAGCAGCTTCTGCAGCCAACTTAGCAGCACGTGCTTGAGACTCTTGCGCCTGAGCAGACAGAGCCGCAGTTTGTGACTGCTGGAACTGCATTTGCGCTTGTTGAGCTTGCTGTTGCATCTGCTGTGCTTGAGGATTAGGTTGAGATGCTTGTTGCATAGCCGCAAGAAGCTCTTCACGGTTAGACAAGTTCATGTTGTCAATAACGGACTCTATAAGCGTACTGTATAGCGGTGAGTCCTGACCCATAGTCTGTAACAACTGTACAAGTTGAGTTACTTCATACTCTCTTGCAATAATACCCAAAGTACTACTAGCGTTAAATTTATAATCAGCAACGGGGTAATTTTCGGGGTCAAATTGCATATACCTATAGGCTGCTTTCTTAACAAAAGGAATCAAGAAAGATTGTTGGAAGTTAATCAGTGTGCGTTTATGACGTTTAATAATAGCGCCAAGAGACATACTAATGCCAGCGGCAGTACTCTCGCCGTTAACCTGACCTGCAATTCCTGCTGAGTCAACGGCTCCTGTTGCTTGCTGTACCATCTGCTGCAAGGCTCCGGCCTGAGCAAAAGTGATTTGATTAACTTGACCAAAGTTAAAGGGTTGTAAAACTTCACGTGGGTCTCCGTTGGTTAGGATCATTTTACCGGGGCGTACTTCAGGCTTAGAACCTCGTGGTAGTCGTGTAGCGTCAATAGCCATCATTGGGTGGATAGTAAGGCTTAATGCGTCAATTCTTGCACGTAACTCAGTGTCAAGAGCTTTCTGGCTGTTATAACCTTTTTCACATACACCACGACCCCAGAATCTACCAGGTACTACGTCCCAAGGAAAAGCTACTACAGGACGGTCATTCATCATGTAAGGGTTAGTTTCAGCCTTAAGTAGTATACCGCCGTTAGCAATCACCACAACGGCCTCTACGTAACGAGATTCTGAGTCGTCCTCACCTACCAGTTCTTCGTCTTCGTCGCTTACAGCGGCTTCTAGAAGCTCTCGTGGCACTAAACCATAGTACTTAGTAAGACGTACCTTGTCGTCGTTATAAATAGTAAGGTCTTGGTCAGGTTCTAAGTCTGTATCAGGAGCAGCAGAACCTACGTAAACGTCACGATACACGCCTTGTTCCTGCAAGAGTTCTACTTGATGCTTACTAACAAACTCGTCAATAGCTACACCCATAGCGTCTTCTACATTAGTTGCTACAGGGTCAATCAGGAAGTTCTGAGGCATTACCGGCTTAAGCTTTACAACTACACGGTCAGTTATGTTTACACCTACTGCTTGCAACTGACCTTCCATAATAGGCTCAGTAGCAGGAACCATTTCCTTCATTTCTTCAATAACAATCTCGCCAACACCTGTACCAAACACTGCTGAGTTAATTAAACACTCCGCTACAGCTTTGCGAACCATACACTTTTCAAAGTCTTCCGTAAGTTTGTTACGTAGGAACTGTACGTCTTGAGGCTGTGTGTCACCCATGTTGTCACTAACGTCAAACCACTTACCACGTCCAAACGTAGCTTCTTCTAGTTCAGCAACATTAGACTCAACTGCCTGTTGTAATGCAGGAGAAATAATACGGGAACGCTCAGACCGACGCTCACTGTCAGCAGGATCCCATTGACCACGCCATAATCTATAGTACTCTTCAAATTTATTTTCATAATTGCTTTCGTAATGGTCCCTCCAATCTTCACATTTAGTTATAACCCAATCTTCAAGCGCTTCTTGGATCATCAATGGATCTTGTTCGTATATTTCACTCATATCAGTATCCTGCTATCGCGTCTAATATTTCATGGTCTTCAATTTCGTACGTATAGTCGTACGCTACATTAGCTAACTGATCTATGTATGCTAATGCGTCTACCAAGTCGTCGTGAGTTAGTGGATCAGGGAATTGAAATAGCTGATCTAGGAATCTACTGTTCCACTCACCTTTTTTAAGGTTTATGTAGCCATTCTCAAATCGCCCTTGTAACGCCCACATAATCCTGTCTGTTTTCTTTTTGTTACCGTGCGTTAGTTCTTCTACTCTAAAGAACGTGCCGTACTTCTTTTGTAAGTCCAATAGCGGAGACATTACAGCCTGTTTAGCAATACCTCTTTCGATACCGACACTGATTGGACGGTAGTCTCTAACGGCCTGAAATATTTTGGTTGCCGTTTCGTTAAGGCTCCAACGTCCGTAGATAATATTATCAACAAACCAACCGTGCTCACTGACTTTAACGACAGCAATGGCTGTTTCGTCAAGCTTACTGTTTTTAGTCCGTTTCTTGTTGACTTCTTCAAAACCTGCCAAGTCAACCGCAATGTAGTAATCTCCTACTTCTGGTTCTTTTTTACTAAAACTAACCCAATCTTCCTTGAACATTTCTGACCCACGCGCTTCAAAAGACGCCATAAACTCTTGGCGAAACGCGTAAGAAGACATAGACCTTTTTGCAACATTAATTTCATCTGGATCAAGAATAGGATTGTCGTAAGAAGTAAAATGCCAAGCTTTGTAAGTCGGATCATCATCTAGCTCCGCATATTTGTACAGTTCATAAAAGTGGTTGCGACCCATTGGTGTCCCAATAAACATTGCACAGCCCTTTTGGTCAGCCAATGCAGGTCTTAGGATTTGCTCGAATACGTCAGGCTTCATGTCTGCGTACTCGTCTAGCACTAAGAACTTAAGGCTGACACCTCGCATTGTCTCTGGTCTGTCGGCACCCTTAAGGCTGATGGTTGCTCCGTTGACCAACTTGATTTGCAGATTATTGATGTGACTACCAGCAATAACAGGATGTCCCAGCTCCAGTAGCGTTTGCCACATGATGTCTCTGGCTTGTCCCTGAGTAGGTGCGACGTAAAATACATGACCTCTGTCCGCCTGTAGTGCATTAACTATTAACATCCACGCTGCTAACCTAGACTTACCTGTACGTCGCCCAGCAGCTACTATTTTAAATCTAGTTTCGTCTGCCCAAACATCCTGTTGCCAAGGCAGTAGTTCTATATTAAGGTCTGTCAAAAGTTTAACCTTGGTGTTGCTGGTATTAAATCAAACGAAATAATGCTTACAAACGTAGACCCTGCTTCTGGCGTAAGTGTAATGGTGTCACCTTCTTTTGCTACTAAGAATTCACCATGCTGTCCACCGAACTCTAGGAACTCGTCAGCGTTTACGTTTTTACCTGCTATGAAGTCAATGTCTACACCACCGTGAACCCACTTAGCACTAATGCTTTTGTTAGAGCCGGTGTTAGATATGAACAAGTAAGTTACAATTGCGTCATAGCCACTAGGAACCGCTAAGATATGATTAGCAGACCCTGCCGTTAGTGCGTCACCGTGTGAAAACTTCATATTAATAAACCCACATAACAGGAGTAGTACCACGCGTGTCAACATGGACAAAGTCAGAAGCAACACCTACACCAGTAAACCCTAGTTTAAGAGCAAGATTAACAAGCTTAAGGCGATCAGCAGCGTTTGTTATTTTTATGTCCGCTGCTATACCTTGGGCATGAGTTCCAGGAACTTCTTTCTGTCGCTCTATTGAATGCAGTGTCGGATGCCTGTATCCACTAGTAATGACGAAAGGAAATCCACAGTATGCCCTTAACTCGTCTAACTTTTCTAGGAACTCCTGTTCCATATTGTTGGTGCCTGATTCCTGACAAGAGAATTCTTCTCTGGTGAAGTACTTAAGAGCCATCTATTACTTCTCCTTCAATAATGTCAGGTGTTGACACTTCAGCAGTACCTACGCCACTAATGTTGATCTGAATAGCGTTACGACCATTGTCTTTTACTACGTCTTTTTCAAAAGCACCAACAGGTAGTATACGGTCCATCACAAGTTTCCAAGCAGCAGCTTGATTCTTATGGTCATGGTCCAAAGCAGCATCAAAAATAGTCTCCAACACCCTACGTGACTTAGGAGAAGCCAGCATACGTGCCTTGTATTCATTGATTATTGCTGCGTCACCTTTTGGACGACCTACTACACCCTTGTTTCCAGGCTTTACAGCAGCTACTTCTGACTTACGTGGTCGTCCTCGACCTCTTTTTTTAACAACTTCGGTCAAATCGTACCTCACGACGGTTATAACATAAATTATACCTAATTACAACTATAGTATAACATAAGTTTACTTAAAAGTCAAGTTATTTTTTAGTTAATTTACAAAGTAGTAGTTTTACTAGTGTAAACAAGAGGTTACATGAGCAGTAATTACCCTTCTTTTTTCTAATTTTGACCTATTTTGTACACGGGTGGCTACTACTATAATAATCATAGCGCAACAGGGGCCCCCTCCTCGAGTTTACAATAGCAAACCAAAGAAGTCAAGTGTTAATATTCACAGTTGACACGGGTTACAACTCATGTTAACCACTGGAGTTGGCACGGTTATTGCATGAGGTGCAACATGAGCATCTTGGCATAGAGTTTGCATGGGTTGACAAGTGTGGGGACTTATGTTGGTCCCTTTAGTCGCTACCTTTGTTTATGTGCGCGTATGCGAATACAATAGTTACCAGGTGTTGTCAATGTGAAATAATACCACAAATGATATGTTGACACGGGTAATAGATTCGGGCCTAATGAAGTCATCAGCAACCAAGACGGAGTAACACGGCATGAGCAGATACGAAACAGCACTTTGGAAAGAATTGGTAAATATCCAAAACCAAATGCCTCATATTGATATATTGACAATTACGGGCTTTATGAACGACGATAGACTAAAGCAACACGTAGAAAGCTACCGTCAGCAAATCAACAAAGGGGTCGCGTAAGCGGCTCCACAAAACAACGGAGAAACAAACATGAATTATCAAGAAGTCAGAACCGAAGCGGAAGAAATTGCACAGGCAGTAATCAGCGAAGTCGACACATACGGCGGAGATGCTGAAGAGTTGATCCATCAAGCCGTAGACGGCAATCAATACGTTATTTATTACTCGCGAGCGTGGGAACTGGTCTCAGCCGTGCGACGCTACAATCAAAGCCTATTTAATAATGCGGAATACAGTGTATCAGATATGTTTGATGGTAGCGAGAACCTAGACCAACAAATAACTATCATGGCTTTCGAGATATTACGAATGGAAGCACTGAGCGCTTATGAGGAATTTACTTTAAAGGAGTACGCAGCATGACACTAAAGGAAATTTTAGAGGCGTCAAGGCGTCTTGATAACATGACCGACCCTAACGATGTTCTAAAGGAACTCAGTAAAGTTGTCACTGATGACAGTAAAGAGAAAGAAAAAGAAGAGGTTAACAATGATTAAGCTTTTATTTATCAACGGTATTATCCTTGCGTTTAATGTTGTAGCAATAGGCTCATGGTCAATCTTAATGACATTGGAGGGTATAGCATGAACCCAACACTAGTAGACATATTAATCTTATTTAGCTTTGTCCCTATATGGTTCCTTATCTTTGACACTTACGAGCGTTGGAATGATCCAAGGGCGCGACGTAGGCGACAACGTAAGGCACGACGTAAGGAACTGCAAAAGACACTAGAGAAGCAAGGGAGGTTTATACAATGAAGGACGTAGTTGATTGCTTCACTAGCTTTGACATGAACAAGGGCCAAACCAAAGTATTCTGTGGCTTCTCAGGCATTAACAACGCGCACATAGTGTGGAGACAGGACGGAGACTTTACCACTAACACACTCATATATAGTGATGCTGGAGACGCCTTAGAGGACTTTAACACACGTAAGGAATTCGCTCAGTCAATGGGAGTGTTAGACAGTGAAAAAGCGTAGGCAATACAGTGATTACCACATGTCACAAACAGAGATTGCAAAGGTGTTAAACATGACACGTGCAGAAGTACAACACACGGAATACATAGCATTGAAAAAGCTAAAGCAATCTGGTAAGCTTGAAAGATTCTTAGGAGCTAAAGACGACAGAGGAGACACAACGTGGCAAGAGATCAAATAGACATCTGGCAGGACGATTACGACGACATGGTTGAAGGTAAAGGCATTTACAGAGAGTACGTAGAGCCTGACGTTGAACCTGACTATGGACGTATGGACGACATAATGGGCAAGATGGCCTTTACACTGGTAGACCTAAACCACCAGGAGCAGCTTAAGAAGCAACGCATGGAACAACTAGGCGAAGCATTAAACCACTGGAAGTACTTAACAAGAGGTGTAAAGAATGGTTGAGCAAATGTTACCAGCGCATCCTTTAGACTACTTTAATGAAGCTGAGGCAGACTACATGATGGCAATGATTGAGGACTACGAGGTTGAAATGTTTAGACTTCAGGTTAAACAGCGGCTAAAAGAGTTAAACAAAGCCGAACTGGAGCGTAACATGCTCGACATTTACGGAGACGACTGGAAGAACTTATGAGATGTAAAGCATGTGACAGAATCTTGGAAGAAAAAGAAATGTTAAAAAAAGACAACCACGGAGAGTTTCTAGACCTATGCAATTACTGTTTATTTTCTTCTATCGATATTAATGTTGATAGTTTTGGTACTATTACTGAAGATTTATTCTTGACAAATGAGGATGATTCTGATACCCTCTACTAAAGTAATACATTAGTATTAACTAAGTAGTAAACAAAAGTAGTAAACTAAAGTAGTAAAACATAGTAGTAAACTACATAAGTACTCCTGTAGTACTTCTGTAGTACACCAGGAGATAACTTAAGTATGATTAAAGACGAGTTTAGTGTGTACGAAATAACCGGTGGTGACTACTCCATCTATCGCCTTGGCTACAGTGAGGCTAGAGACGTCGCGAACGAGATTATAAAGGCTGACCCTTACGGTGGTATACCTTTTGTTTTAAAGCTCGAGATGGACACTAGAGAGGCTCCTAACGACAGTGTGAGACTAAGTAGGTCTGACTTTGAACTGTTCCTGGAGAAAGCTAGTGATCCTTTTCCAACACCAGAGGACGACTAACGTGAAACAACCAGAGAACGACCATACGAAGTACTTCGGTAACGACGGACCCGTTGGTAATGATGCAGAGATCGTGGTGTACTATGAGCACAACGGACCAGCAGAGCCTGTCTTGCGTATCCCCTTTTGGTACTACAAAGAGGAGTTAGGCATGTTTGAACACTTTGAAGCTGCGGTACATCGAACAGCAAAAGCACTCAAAGAGTCCTACACGTATTGGCCTGAAGGTTACGTACATGTGCAAACAATTATCAATGACGAATATGTAAATATGATTTGACTGTAAAAACAGCAGTGTGGTATAATATTAGTATGACTAGACATAATCTAGTTGCAACCCAAGTAAACGGAGACTATTCCAATGGCAGTGATTGAAGGTATTTGTAACTTTAGCAACATTACACAGCATGACGTGTTCAACGGGCAAGACACTGGTCAATTCTCTATGACCATTACGATGGACGAAAGTGACGCCAGTGAGTTAGCAGCACACGGTGTTAAGATTAAGGACTACCAAGGCGCAAAGCAACGTAAGTTCAAGAGTCGTTATGACGTGAAGACTTTTGACGCTGAAGGTAATCCTTATGCAGGTGAAATTCCTTACAACTCTAAGGTGCGCCTGAAGTACAAGCTAGGTCAACCACATCCTGTTCATGGTGTGGCAACTTACTTAGAAGCAGTGAAAGTTTTAGAAGAAGCAGAGATGGAACTTGGTGAAATTGCTGACTTCTAAACGTGGCTAACTTCCTAAGACATGAAGGGTGTCCGAAGTGCAATTCTTCGGATGCTCTTGCTATTTACGACGACGGTTCTACACACTGCTTTAGTGCCGTTTGTGACTACCATACACACGGTGACGGTGACATGCCTGAAGTTATCCCTATAGCAAAAGCAAAGCCACTACAGATGTTTGGTACAGTGGCAGCAATACCCAACAGAAGAATCTCTAAAGAAACCTGTATGCGCTTTGGTGTAACCGTTGAGTACGGTTCTACAGGCGACATCGAGAAACATTACTACCCTCTTTATGACGTCAACACTGGTGAAGTGTGTGCAGCTAAAGTTAGGGAAGTAAAAACCAAAAACTTCTTCAGTAACGGAGATCCAAAGAATGCAGGGTTCTTCGGCCAACAACAGTGTACTACTAACAAATTCATAACCATCACTGAAGGTGAGCTTGACGCCTTAGCAGTGTACGAGATGTTTAATAAGCAGTACGACGTGGTGTCCTTACGAACAGGTGCGTCAGGTGCTACAAAAGAAATCAAAGACCAGCTAGAGTGGCTCGAAGGTTACGACCAAGTGGTGCTTTGCTTTGATAACGACAAGGCTGGTGACGCCGCCTTGGAACAAGTCAAGGACCTCTTTAGTCCTAACAAGCTGAAGATCTGTAAGTTACCCTTGAAAGATGCCAGTGACATGCTTATGGCAAACAGGGTTAAGGACTTCACGCAAGCATGGTGGAATGCAAAGGTTTACCGTCCAGATGGTATTGTGGCAGGGACTGAAACATGGGACACACTGGTGCAGAAACGCCAGGTCAAGTCTATACCGTATCCTTGGAACGGCCTCAATGAGATAACAAGAGGACATCGACCGTATGAGTTGGTCACGATTACAAGCGGCAGTGGTATGGGAAAGTCCCAATTTATCAGAGAAATCGAATATGATCTTCTACGCCGATGCGAAGGCAATATTGGAGTCTTGGCGCTTGAGGAAGATTTGGCCCGAACATCGCTTGGTATCATGTCGGTGGCGGCAAATAGACCCTTACACCTGGAAGAGGACACGCCAGTGGACGAGCTTCGGCCCTTTTGGGAAGCCACACTGGGAACAGGACGTTACTACCTTTTTGACCATTGGGGGTCGACTTCAGCAGATAACCTGCTCGCCCGTGTTCGCTACATGGCAAAAGCACTTGACTGCAGGTACGTCGTACTGGACCACTTGTCTATCGTCGTCTCTTCCCAAGAGTCCGGAGACGAGAGAAAAGCCATTGACGAGATTATGACGCGTCTGCGTACATTGGTGGCAGAAACAGGCATCTGCTTGTTCCTCGTGTCACACTTACGCAGGTCACAAGGTAAGGCACACGAGGACGGAGCGCAGATCAGCTTAGGTGAACTACGTGGTTCACAGGCTATTGCACAACTGTCCGACATCGTCATTGGTATGGAACGTGACCAGCAGAACGAAAACGAAGACATTAGAAACACTACTACTGTACGAGTCCTCAAAAACAGGTATACAGGTGAAACTGGACCCGCTTGTTGGCTGCAGTACGAAAAACAAACAGGGAGGTTACAGGAAGTTGCAAATCCTAATGTTGGCGAGGACTTCTAATGGTTCAAAAAAGTTTGTTGCGTTTTGGTAAAAGACCAGACATCATAGAAAAAAGAAATTTTATAAGAAAATACAAAACAGACAAAGGATGCCAAGAATGTGGTTTTAATGAATTACCTGAAGCCTTAGAACTTGACCATATTGACAGAACAAAGAAAAACTTTAAGATGTCAAAGGGACATTGTTATTCATGGGACAAAATACACAAGGAACTAGAAAACTGTATCGTCCTTTGCTCTAACTGTCACAGAAAAAAGACAACGGAAGAAAAAGACTACTTAGAAACCGACTACGTGGAGCCTGAAGAACTACAGTATGATTTATTTGGATCTTGAAGCTGACGGTTTTAACCCAACAACCATCTGGTGCGTAGTAACCAAGGAAAATGGTGTTAGTACCGTGCATACTACTCCAGATAGCCTCTGTAAGGCTCTAGAAGGCTCTGTGAGCGTCGTTGGGCACAACCTGATAGGGTACGACATACCTGTCCTAAAACGTCTCTGGAGCGTTTCTATAGCCTCTGAGCGCATAGTCGATACTTTAGTACTTTCACGTCTTTTTGACCCTAGCAAGTCAGGTGGTCATTCTTTGAGAAATTGGGGGAATGAGTTGGGCTTTCCCAAAGGTGACCACTCTGACTTTTCTTGTCTGTCACAAGAGATGATTGACTACTGCATACAGGACGTAGCAGTCACAGAAGCAGTACACCAAAAGTTAGTCAAAAGCATGGCTGCATTTTTACCTGAGTCCCTTGACTTGGAACATAAGGTTCAGTGGATCGTACAACAGCAGGAAACTAACGGTTGGACTCTGGACCAGCGGTTAGCCAACGAACTATGCGCTACGTTCAAGGAAGGTATGAATGACATACAAGCCGAATTACAAGAGATGTTTCCACCCATTATCGAAGAAAGGTTCTCTGAGAAAACCAAGAAGCGCCTTAAGGATAAAGTTACGGTTTTTAACGTTGGGTCACGGCAACAAGTTGCAGAGAGACTTAAAACAAAAGGTGCTGTGTGGACAGAAGTCACGCCAAGTGGAAAGCCTGTTGTCGATGAGAAGACGCTTAAGCAGAACAGTCATGTCCCAGAAGCGGCAAAAGTTTTGGAATATCTGTTGCTTCAGAAGAGACATGCTCAGGTACTCTCCTGGTTGGAAGCTGTCAAGGAGGACGGTAGAGTACACGGAAGAGTCATTAGCAACGGTGCTGTTACTGGAAGGATGACACACCAGCAGCCTAATATGGCTCAAGTACCAGCTGGACATAGTCCTTATGGTAAAGAGTGTCGCTCCTGTTGGACTGTACCAGAAGGTAAAAAACTCGTAGGTTTTGACGCTAGTGGCCTTGAACTACGCATGTTAGCCCACTACATGAACGACAAGGAGTTTACCAATGTCCTCCTCACCGAAGACATACATACAAGAAACCAAATGGCTGCAGGGCTGGAAACAAGACCTCAAGCAAAGACTTTCATTTATGCTTTCCTCTACGGAGCAGGAGACGCAAAAATTGGAAGTATCGTCGGAGGAAGCTCACATGATGGCGCAGAGCTTAAACAACGATTTCTATCAAATACACCTGCTCTTGAAAGCTTACGAGAACGAACTATTAGAGCGTCTCAACGAGGCTATCTCAGAGGACTTGATGGTAGACATCTCAGAGTTCGATCTGAGCATGCTGCATTAAACACGCTGTTACAGGCTGCTGGCGCTATAGTTATGAAGAAGGCTTTGGTTATCCTTGACGACTATGCACAGCAGTGGAAACTAGACTATAAGTTTATAGGTAACGTACATGATGAAGTACAGTCGGAAGTGGTTGAAGAACAAGCAGAGAAATTCGGTTGGCTTGCGATCGAATGTCTCAAGGCGTCAGGCGTACACTTTAAACTCCGATGTCCACTCGACGGAGAGTACCAAGTCGGAACAACATGGGCAGAAACCCACTAAGGTAAAGACATGAAAAATATTCATACATTGATAAGCGACATCTACAAACTGGTTGAGACTAAGGAAGTATCTGAAGGTGTTGACATTGAACATTGTATTGAGGAGTTTGGTGAAGGCGTTAAGAGTCTTATGCGTCAAGAGTTTACACAAAAGCGTGACAACTCTCGTAAACTCCGCATGTCCAACATAGGACGCAGTGACCGCTTCTTATGGAATGTTTACAACGACGTAGAGAAGCTGGACGACATGCAGCCTAGTACTTACGTTAAGTTCCTTTACGGACACTTGATCGAAGAGATGTTACTTTTCCTTACACGCGCAGCAGGACATGAGGTCACAGATGAACAGAAGAAGTGTGAAGTTAACGGTATTACTGGCTCTATGGACTGCAAGATTGACGGTGTTGTCACGGACGTCAAGTCTGTTTCAACATTTGGGTTTAGGAAATTCAAAGACGGCTCTATGGCTTATGACGACCCGTTTGGCTACGTGGCGCAAATTAAGGGATATGCGAATGCAGAAGGCGCTACTAAGTTCGGATGGTTAGCAATGGACAAACAGAATGGACACTTGACGTACCTAATGTACGACGAAGAGGACACTCAAGCGCCTGTACACGAAAAGATTGGTTATGACATCGGTGAACACGTTGACCACGTTAAGCAGATGGTGTTGCAACCGGAACCACCTGAACACTGTTACCAGCCGAAAGCAGATGGCAAGAGTGGTAACATGAAGTTGGACATAGGGTGTTCCTACTGTTCCTATAAGAAGAATTGTTGGCCTGATGTAAGAGCTTTTGCTTACTCTTCAGGACCACGCTATTTAGTAGAGGTATTTAATGAACCGAAGGTCCAAGAGATCCAAATTTAGAAGTACTTTTGAAGAAGACGTCAGTAAAATACTACAGGAGTTTAATTATGAGCCTTTCACTATTCCTTACACTATCTCTAGGAGCTACCGTCCTGACTTCGTTGATGCTAGCGGTTTATATCTTATTGAGTGCAAAGGATATTTCAGAGATGGAGACACCAAGAAATACACAAGCATCAGAGACAGCCTCCCAAAAGAACAAGAGCTAATCTTTGTTCTCATGCAGCCTAACAAAAAGATACGTAAGGGTGCTAAAATGACTATGTCTGAGTGGTGTGACAAAGAAGGAATACTTTGGTACAGCCTTAACACACTACAGGAGCTTACTGACTATGTCGCTAACTCTGGAGGAAATTAAAGAAAAGCTTTTGAAGTTCTACGATCCTGACGACTTACTGGAGGCGTTAGAGATTACTTCAGAAGAACTTATTGACAGGTTTGAAGACAAGTTAATAAACAGATTTGACGCTTTTGATGAGGAGTTTAAAGAGGAAGAAGTTTATGAGCATTGACAACGCAACACCAGGTGATTGGGACACCTTAACAGCACTAAATAAACTATCAATTAGAAAAACACCAGACCCTGTTGAGCAACCTGACCACTATAACAACGGAGCTATAGAAGCTATAGAAGCTATCAAAGCGTCTATGCCTGAACATGAGTTCAAAGGTTATCTCAAGGGTAACGCACTGAAGTACCTATGGCGTTATGACTACAAAGGTAAACCAGTGGAGGACTTACGTAAATGCAAGTGGTACATTGAACGACTAATCAAGGAAATTAATTAATGGACGCATATCAACAGTACATACATAAGTCCCGCTATGCTCGTTACTTACCTAACGAACAAAGGCGTGAGACTTGGGAAGAAACAATCGACAGGTACTTAAACTTCTGGATTGATAAGGGTAAGTTAACACTAGAACAGGCTAATGGTATCTTTGCAGACATTCATGACATGGGTGTTATGCCTTCTATGCGGGCTTTAATGACTGCAGGAGAAGCTCTTGACCGTGACAACGTAGCTGGCTTTAACTGTAGCTACCTACCTATTGACCACCCTAAAGCGTTTGACGAAATGATGTACGTCCTAATGTGCGGTACAGGAGTAGGCTACTCTGTTGAACGACAATACGTAAGCAAGCTACCAGACGTAGCAGAGGAGTTTCATGACACAGATACCGTTATACACGTCGCTGACAGCAAAATTGGATGGGCTAAAGCCTACAGAGAACTTATTAGCTTGCTCTATTCGGGTCAGCTTCCAAAGTGGGACGTCAGTGGAGTACGACCTGCAGGGTCAGCCCTTAAAACCTTCGGAGGTAGAGCGTCTGGTGCGGATCCTCTTGTTGACCTCTTTAAATTTACCACAGAGGTCTTTAGGGAGGCTGCTGGACGTAAACTTTCCTCCATCGAGTGTCATGATATCTGCTGTAAGATTGCACAAATCGTCGTCGTCGGTGGAGTTAGAAGGTCCGCTCTCATCAGTCTCAGTAACCTCACTGACGATAGACTACGACGGTGTAAGTCAGGACAATGGTGGGTAGATAATCCACAGCGTGGCCTAGCTAACAACAGTGCTTGTTATACAGAGAAGCCAGACTTCGAGGCATTTTTAAATGAGTGGAAAAGTTTATACGAGTCCCGTTCAGGAGAACGAGGTATGTTCTCTAGAGTCGCAAGTCAAAAGCAAGCTGCAAAAAATGAGCGACGAGATGCTTCCTATGATTTTGGAACTAATCCATGTAGCGAAATCATCCTCAGACCTAACCAATTCTGTAATCTATCAGAAGTTGTTGTCAGGTCGTCCGATAGTTTGTCAGACCTTAAACGAAAAGTACGTGTTGCGGCTATCCTTGGAAGCTTACAGGCTACGTTAACTGACTTCCGTTACCTACGTAAGATATGGAAGAACAACACTGAAGAAGAAGCACTGCTTGGTGTTAGCCTAACGGGTATCATGGATCACCCTACGTTATCAGGAAGGAGGGACAAAGGTGTTCTCAAGACTTGGCTCACAGAGCTTAAAGAAGAAGCTATTAAAACTAACGCAGAGTGGGCTAACAATCTTGGTATCAATGTTTCTACTGCCATTACTGCTGTTAAACCTTCCGGTACTGTTAGTCAGTTGGTTGATTCTGCTAGTGGTATCCACCCTAGATACTCAGATCAGTACATTAGACGAGTCAGAGCAGACGCAAGAGACCCACTCTGTGAAGTCTTAGAATCGGCAGGAGTGCCCGTAGAGGACGACGTAATGTCACCTACTACTAAGGTATTCTCCTTCCCGATAAAGTCGCCTGAAGGAGCTGTAGTGGCTTCTGAGATGGGTGCAATGGAGCAACTTGAGCTATGGGAAATATACCAGGACTTCTGGTGTGAACATAAGCCGTCTATGACCTGTTACTACCGTGACGATGAGTTCCTGGAAGTAGGTCAATGGTTGTACAACAAGTTCGATAAGATAAGTGGAGTTAGTTTCCTCCCTTATTCCGAACATACGTACCAACAAGCGCCTTATGAACCCATAGACTTAGAGACCTATGAGAAGCTGAAGGAGGAATTCCCAGAGACGATTGAGTGGAACATCTCTGAGAACTCCGACATGACGGAAGGGTCTCAACAGTTAGCCTGCACTGGTAATAACTGTGAGTTGTAAACTTAAGGGGACTTCGGTCCCCTTTTTTATTACTCTGTCAACATTCCTGTTCTAGCACCAGTAACACCACCTGCTCTTTGTAATAGCTCAGCGGTTCTACCAGTCCTATCAGACTGAAGCATACTTTGTATACTTTGTTGTGTAGGCGTTTGACCAGCGATGGTTCGTTGTGCTGCTGGAGTTGCCAAAGTTTTACCTAAGCCGTAAGCTCCTGCAGCAGTTAAAGCTGCTCCTGAAACTCCTCCAGAAATACCTCCTGCTAAAATACCAGTAGCAGCTAGTGTGTGAAACCATGAAGGATTTTTGGGAGACCTAAGTTGCTTAAGTTGGTCTAACTCACTAGTTAAAGTTTTTAACTCAGCCTCTATCTGACCTTTTCTGTTAATATCATTGCTAATTTCCGTAGCTAATTCAGGTTTTCTTGAGACTGCTTTTTTCTTAGCGACTAAGTTACCGTCTATTTTAGCTAAACTAGAAGTAAGCTTGTCTTTGTGTGACTTCATTTCTTTTTCAATTAAGCGAGCTTTTGCTTTTCCTAAATTAGCTGCTCTTTTAGCAATGCTTTTTTCTACTTGTCCTAGGTTAGATTCTAGCGTCCTTGCTGTCCTGTTTAACGGACCTGTACCGTATCTAGAGTCCCAACGATTGTTTTTACTTACTTCTTTAATCCAGTCAGCCTCATCAAACACACCTCGTTTCTTAGCGTCTACTTGGGTTCCTTCAATAGCTTCCCGTAAAACAACGGTTGTTTTCCACTTACCGCTTTCTCTGTCTAACTTAATTTTGTCAACATCAGTAAGCTGGCTTCGCATAATCTTATCAATTTCATCTTGTAACGTATATAAGGCTCTTTTGTTTTGAGGATCAACCGCCTTACTTGCTAAAGTACCAACATTAGAACGTAGTGAAGAAACTAAAGAGCCACTAACGCGGCCACTCTTGTCCCTAAAAAAGTTAGTAGTTTCTATAGCATTTTCAAAAACTTTCATCACCGAAGGGACATCCACTGTGTTTACAACAAAGTAAGGGTCTTTTACTAAAGCTTCCTCTAAATTACTTTGTAATTCTCCTGACTTAAATCTAAACTTCTTATTGTTAATCATAGAGTAGCCTTTGACTTTCCAAAGATCATCAAGTGCTTTTGCTCTTTGACCTATTTCAGGTTTTTCCATTACTCTTTGAATGTCTCTTCCTGTAGATCCTTCTGGAAAAGAACGGATAAAAACTTCATTTCTAAAATCAAAACGACGAGCATCTAATAACTTTCGAGTCTCAGTAGTAGCTCTATTTACTATTTCTTCAGCTTTACCTGACTGTAGGGCTTTAAACTTTTCTTGGAGAGGTATAATCTTCTCAGAAGTTTCTTGCTTTTTTATTGCTGCTAAGTTATTACTTTCGTCTTGTAAAGCTTTTACAGCACTCTTCATAGATGCTTCACTTTGTTTTTGCTTTACTTTTATTCCTTCATCAAGCTTTCTAGAGAATGCCTGTTGAGACTCTAAATAATCTTCTGCTTTTTTAACAATAACTTCTTCCTGTTCTTTAATAATACCTTTTGCGCCAAAAGAAGGAGCCACAATATCTCTATAAAAAGTGTGAATAAGACCTTCAGAACCTTTAGGATTACTAGAAGCCAAAGTAATGGGGACAAAGTCACCATCAGCGTCTACAAGATCGCCCTCAACCCTACGCCGACTAACGAGGTTAGTTGTCATACCAGCACCTTTAGTGACGCCTTTAACAACACCAAAACCTAGAGCACCTCCAGCAGCACCTGTAGTTGCTCCTTCAAGTCTCTGACCTTCTTCAGCAGCGCCAGCTCCGTATACAGCACCTTCTCCGGTGGCTAATCCAAGCCTACCTAAAGTAGTTGCGGCCTTGAGAGCCATAGCAGGAGAAGCAAAACCACCGGCTATATCAGCAGTTAAAGCAGCTCCTTGTTGTCTCTCTGCAAACTCGCGTTGTTTTTCGTCATATTCCTGTTTAAGTTTTTGGTACTGCTCTTTTGTTGTTGTCTCTATGTCATAATAAGGATAGGTAATGTTTGCATTTATCGCAGCAGAAACCCATAAACCTAGTTCGTCACCCCAACCTAAAGCAGCACTTGAGAAAAAACGCTGTGAAGCTGCTAAAGAATCTTCAGAACTCCATGCAGTTTCTTCTACTTCAAGATCTTCTCTTGATTTTGAAGAGTCTTTAATTTCGTCATCCATTTGTTGACGTAGAGCTGCTAAATCTTGAGGACTAAAACCAGTAGGAGCAGAAGTAGTCGTTGTTGTTGTAGGAGAAACGACCGTACGCGCAGCCGTTCCCGCCAATCTTTGAAGTTCGTCATTTTGCATTACTTAAACCCTCTAAGGTTTTTACCCGTCGAAAAACGCTCCCACTGACCTTCGGCAGTATCTATGTCAGTTAGTAAACGAACAATCTCTGGAAAAGTTTGCTCTAATGCTGACAGCGCAGCTTGTCTTTGTTGCGGGTCTTGTAAAGCAGTTGCTTGTGCAAGTTTTTGATTAAAGTCCTTCATTGTTTGAGGAACAGTTGCTTCCATTTCCTTTAAATCTCTGTTCAAAGCTTCCTTTGTAACCCAGAAATCATAACCAACTGCGTTAGGATCTTTAGTTTCTTGGATAAAGTCCCTTTTTTTATTGTAGTACTCTGCTTCTGCTCTAGAAATCTTAGCCATACCACGAATATAAGCTTCTGCATCTTCATTACTTAAGTTGTTAGGATCAATACTAGCGTCTAAAGCAAGAGCAACGTCTCTGTCTGAAGCAGGCCCAGTAGGAAGTAGTTCTAAAGCACCAGACATACGTATTTCATTAATTCTTCTACGGTGTATCGTTGCTTGACCAGCAACACCGAAACTTTCTTCTACGCTCGACAAAGTTTTTCCAAAAACACCTCTTTCGTAAAACTCCCTATTTCCTGCTGCCGTAGCTAAGTCGTCATAAAGCCTGGCGTTTGCTTCAGCATCTCTTCCCTTTTCTCTAGCCTCTTTAAGTAATTCAGAACCCCATTTAGTATCTAAACCTAAGTCTACTTCTTCGCCTTCGTCATCTTCATCATCTACTTTAGTTGGGCCTATCACCTCTTTAACAATTCTACCTTCATCATCTCTAGAAATAGCGTAGTCTATATTCATTTGTTTAGTAGGATCATATATAGATCTAATTGTAGGCTTAGCTGGAGTTCCTTTTTTAACAGTTGGTTTTATAGCTTCGTAAATATCTCTAGCTTCTTTAGGACTTATTTTGTAAAACGAAGCTTCACGTAAGAATGACCTTCTGTCTTTAGGGTTTTCATCAATGTCAAAATCAGGAATTGAAATTAAAGCAGTAAGTGCTTCGACACCTTCATCTCTTTTACCCTTAAGGGTTTCTGCTTCAGTTCGCTTTTTAGTAGCTCTACCACGCTCTTGTGCAGCCGCTATTTGCTCAGGTGTAGCACCTAAGCCAACAAGAGAACCAATAGCGTCTTGCGTGTCAGCACCTTCAGCTACTGCCTGTTCCATACCAAACAGACCACCAGTAATACCACGCTGAGTCTGCTCACGCTGCTCTTGCATCCGTTGTGACGCACTTGTCATAGCAGGACCAGCTGCCGCTGCTCTACCTACTTGATACAGGTTTTGACCAAATGCAGGCTGCATAAGACCCTGTAGTAGTCCTTGTGAAAACCTAGCCATTTTAGCCTCCTATGCCTAGTAGTTCAAAGAAGGGGTTAACAATTTTAGTGATACCGTCACCCATACCAACTGATTGTGGTGTCAACAGACCTGACAAAAGACCTGTACCAAGTTGACCATAGAGGTTAGCTTGTCCAAGACCTGAACCAAGCAGTGCCTCAAGTCCACCCATTTCTGCTTCACCAAACAAACCAGCGCCGTACAGCTGACCACGTTGTGCCATCTGTGCAGCTGGTAGACCTGCTTGTAGGACGTTTAATGCTTGCGCTTGAGGTGTATAACCAGCACCCATGAACTGACCGCCTAGTTGCGCCTGTTGCATTTGCTCTTGCTGTGCCTGTTGCATAGCACTAAGCATAGCCTGGTTACGTGACTCTTCTTGAGCCTTAGCCAAAGCAAACTGCTCAGGTGCGCCTCCGAACTGCGCTGTACGCAAACCTAAGCGTCCTTGTGAAGCTAGACGCTCTTCAGTAGCAAGCCTCTGACGCTCCTCTTCAGGACGCTGTGCTTGCCTAATGCGTTCAAACACGGCTTGCTCACGTTCCTGCGTAGGTTGCATGGCTTGACCATAGAACTGACCAGCACCTCCAAACATCTGTTGTTGGAACGCTTGTTCTTGAGGAGACAAACCTACAGTAAGACCGCCTTCAGGAGTAGTACTTAGTGCTCCTCCTGTTCCTGTCGTTACTGTAAAGGGACGGAATTGTGACTGCTCCATTCCTGTCTCAGCAAGCTCACTAGATTCCCTACGCGCTTGTTCACCTATGTCTCCTAGACGCTGATAAGCTTTACCTGTAAGTAAACCACCAGCGCCAAGACTACCTAAACCTAATAATTGCGGTAAGCTCAGCATGATTTAATTCTCCTCATAGTAATTTACCCATTAAAGCCATTACGTTAATCTCCTGTAGTGACAGCTGTGAGCCGTCAATCTCTGCTTCTAAACCTACAACAACACTAGTTCCATAGCCTGTTGCGTTTAAACTTCTTTGGTTGGTTAAAGCACCACCCGTAAATTCAACAACGGTGTACTCACTCTCACCGAAAAAACCAGTAACTTGGTCTCCCACTGTAAACTCTGCTGTTGAGTAAGTACCCTTAAAGTCATACGCCCACTTCATAAATACTGTTGCGTTGTTAGCACCTACTAACGTCGGCTTAAGTTTCTTAAGAATCTTTATTCTAGAGGCGTCACCAAATGTCAAACTTGGGCTGTAGTACTTAAAACGGTAGCCTAATCCATTATCTTGGTAGCCAGTGTACTGACTGATACCGGAAGAAGTACCTATGTTAAAATCACCGTTGTCTAAACGTGTGTAACAAGCAAAGCCTGTAGACGGCCACCGTGTAACACGATAGGAACCATTCTCTGTTGTTCCTCGTACGTCAAAACAATAAGTGTTGTCCTGACCTACAAAAGTTAGTAAATAGAAACCTTCTTCAGGGCTATAAGCAGACCTAAAGAATGAAGTCTCTGTCTGCAGTGCATTAATTATGTCCTTAGTGATGTTTCCTGACAGACTGCTAACAGGCATAGACTTTTGTTGTATTGTGCGTCCAAAGCTCTTTAAACCCGTGTGTGACAAGAACAGCACGTCAGTACCTGTATACTGCACAGTGTCTCTGTCTACACAACCTACGCCAGCTACAGTGTCAGCCAGTGACATAGTTGCGGGTGCTTCTGCACCTTGGTAAACAACAATGCTACGCTTACCAAAAATAATTAAGAAGCCATTGTGCGCTGCTAACGCTACAATCTCGTCATAGCCGTCAGGCCATACCTTAGAAATATCAATAGATCCGCTAGTGCCGCCTGAGTAGTCATGACCTATTAATAAGTCAGACCAGTAAACAACAGAAGGGTTAGTGCTTAAGCCAGTTACCCAAAGTCGTCCATAAGCGGCTAACACCTCGTTACCTTGTACAACACCAGCAGCACCAGAAACACTGCTTAGTGTTACTACAGAAGTACCATCGTATACTAAAGGTGCATGAGAAGCTTGAAACAAGTAAGCCTTCTCGTTAAAGTTAACAATCTTCCAGTTGTCCGCAGTGATTGTATAGCCACCAGGTGTAGCATCTGTAAGAGTAGTAGTGCCTGTAAATACCTTATTGTTACCTGCAGACAGAACAACGTTACTACCACTACTCTTTTCAAACTCATGTAATGCCCTGATTGTTCCAGAGCCTAGTGCTGTCTTGTCGGTTGTAATAACACTATGACCCTTACGTGCCGCAATACGACCACGCTTGTCAATCACAGCGTTGTCTGCTATTTCAGCAAACGACGGGTCTTGAGCCAGCGGTGAATCTTCAGTGTTAATACCTTTGAACGCTGGTGCTACAAGATTGATACTCTTTAGTTCTTGAGCCATATCAGATAGTCCTAAAGTACATCTCTTCTGGATGCTTGGCTGCGTCTATTGCAATAGCATCAGACAGATACCTATCAGCAATACCAAAGTACTCAGCAGTAGAAGTTCCTCCTGTCTCACCACGTTCACGAGCTAACAAAGCAACAGCAAGGTGTACTACAGGTTGCGAAGGTACTAGCAACGTGTCAGTATTAGCACTCAAGTCACCTTGTCGTTTAACCACGTCAAACCGCAAGCTGTATACACCGTCTGGTGTTGGCCCTACGAGAACTTGCGTGTCACTACTAGCGTCTAAACCGTTGTACGTGTAGTACATAGGTGCGCCTGTAGAAGCACTATTGATGTACAACTGCTCGTTAAACCAGTCCTTGCTTTGGTACTGCATAAAGACGTTACTAGTGTCGTTAAGTACACACATAACCTTTACGTTGTCACCACAGTCAGTCAATGAGTAAGTGTTGTCGTCAGCTGTAGTAGAAACAGTAATAGTGCTTCTCAAGGCAGACCAGTCGTTGGATTCCTCTACTAACTTCTTAGCGTCGTTAATAAAGTCACCAACCATCTTGTTATAAGTAGTACTAGTAACCGACGTGGTTTCTTCTTCACGTAGTCTACGTAGCACACTGTTCATAAGGTTTAAATATGTCATCCAATATATTCCTTAAACAAACTGCTTGTTATTGAACCTGGTAATTCCTCTAAAGAGGCTACGTAGTCAACTTGAGGTGCTTGACCTATTTCTTCCAAAGTAGGTAACTCGTAATTAATTCCTGACATAAAGGGACTAAAGTCAGTCTTCTTAGGAGCAGTAGTCATCATTCCTGTACCACTTCCAACACCAGGTCCAACACCATCTCCAGTACCAGTCCCTGTTCCAGCACCTGAACCACCTCCAGTTCCAGTACCGTCACCTACACCGGTTCCAGCACCAGTTCCGTCTCCAACACCATCTCCAGTACCAGTAGTGTCCTTACCTTGTGTTTCTGCATCCTTCCGTACTTCTTCAGAAGACTGTAGATCTTTCTCTAGCTGTTCATCAGCAGCATCCTTAGTTGCTTGTTCAGCATCCTTAGCTCCAACCTCAGCACCCGTATCTTTCTGAGCATTCTCGTCCTTAGTCGCTTCTTCAGCAGCCTGTTGTTCCTTAGCGGCTTCTTCAGCTGCTTGTTGTTCTTTAGCTTGCTCTTCAGCAGCTTGCTCCTTCACGGCTTCTTCAGCTGCTTGTTCTTCCTTACGAGTTTGCTCAGCTTCTTCCTTACGTGCCTGCTCAGCTTCTTCTTTTTGCTGTGTTTCTGCTGCAGCTTCCTTTTCTGACCTTTCAGCAGCAGCCTCTTCCTTCTCTTGAGTTTCTGCGTCAGCTTCCTTCTTAGCTTCTTCAGCATCCTTAGCTTGATCTTCAGCTTCTTTCTCTGCTGTTTCAGCTTCGGCTTCCTTTTGAGCTTCTTCGGCAGCTATTTCTTCTTTCTCTTTAGTTTCTGCAGCAGCATCCTTAGCTGTTTCTTCGGCATCCTTATCAGATTGTTCTGCCGCTGTTTCTTCCTTAGTTTTATTTTCTGCGTCCTTGTCTGCAGTCTCAGCAGCAGCCTCTTCTTTACGTTGCTCTTCTGCAGCCGCCTCTTTAGTTTCTTGTTCCGCAGCAACGTCCTTCTCTTCCTTTTCAGCGTCTTTGTCTTCTTGTTCTGCAGCAGTATCCTTGTCTTCTTTCTCAGCATCTTTATCGGACTGTTCAGCAGCAACGTCTTTTTCTTCTTTTTCTGCATCCTTAGCTTGCTCTTCAGCAGCTTGCTGTTCTTTGCCTTCTTCCTCTGCAACTTGCTCATCTTTAGCTTGTTGCTCAGCCTGCTGGTCTTTAGTTTCTTTTTCTGCTTCTTCTTTCTGCACTTCTTCAGCAGCTTCTTTTGTTATTTCTTCAGCTTCTTCCTTTCTTAGTTTTTCAGCTTGCTCTTTCTGCTCAGTTTCTGCTTGTGCGTCCTTCTCTGCGTTCTCTGCAGCTACTTCTTCTTTTTCCTGAGTTTCAGCTTGAGCATCTTTTTCTGCAGTTTCTGCATCTTTAGATTCAGTTTCGGCGTCAGCTTCCTTCTTAGCTTCTTCTGCAGCTACCTCTTCTTTTTCCTGGGTTTCAGCAGCAGCATCCTTCTGAGTTTCTTCAGCGTCCTTAGCAGATTCTTCTGCAGCTATGTCTTCTTTTTCTTGATTCTCTTCTTCTTTAGTAGCTTGCTCAGCTGCTTGTTGCTCCTTAGTTTGATTCTCAGCTTCTTTGTCAGCCTGTTCCGCAGCAGCGTCTTCCTTTGCTTTATTCTCAGCGTCCTTATCTTGTTGCTCAGCTTGCGTTTCTTTTGTTTCTTTTTCCGCGTCTTTTTCTTGTTGCTCAGCTACGTCCTTTTCCTGAGTTTCAGCATCAGCATCTTTCTGAGCTTGCTCCGCTGCTTGAGCCTCTTTCTCCTGAGTCTCTGCCTCAGCGTCCTTCTGAGCTTCTTCAGCAGCCTGTTGTTCTTTGTCTTCAGTCTCTGCGTCAGCTTCCTTCTTAGCTTCTTCAGCAGCTTGTTCTTCTTTCTCCTGAGTCTCAGCTTCGGCGTCCTTCTGAGCTTCTTCAGCCGCTTGCTGTTCCTTCTCTTCAGTTTCTGCCTGAGCGTCTTTCTCAGACTGTTCAGCAGCAGCGTCCTTATCTTCCTGCTCAGCCTGACGATCCTTTTCAGTTTCTTCGGCGTCCTTCTGAGCTTCTTCAGCGTCCTTATTTTCTTCTTCAGCTTGACGTTCTTTTTCAAGCTTCTCTGCTATTCTTTCTTCTTTGTCTTCAGTTTCAGCCTGAGCGTCTTTCTTAGCTTCTTCTGCAGCTACTTCTTCTTTTTCTTGAGTCTCTGCCTGAGCTTCCTTATCAGCACGTTCGGCAGCTTCTGCTTCCTTTTGTTCAGTCTCAGCAGTAGCTTCTTTGTCAGCACGTTCGGCAGCTTCTGCTTCCTTCTGTTCAGTTTCAGCAGTAGCTTCCTTTTGTGCTTCTTCAGCAGCCTGTTGTTCTTTCTGCTGTGTTTCCGCAGCTGCTTCCTTTTCTGATTCTTCAGCAGTATCTTTTTCAGAGCGTTCAGCAGCTTCCTTAGAAGCACGTTCGGCAGCTTCCTTAGAAGCACGTTCGGCAGCAGAGTCTGCCTCTTTTTGAGACTGCTCTGCCGCTTGAGTGTCTTTCTGTTGACGTTCTGCAGCGGCTGCTTCTTGTTCTTTCTGTGACTGTTCTGCAACACCTCTTGTTTGATCCTTTTGTATTTCTTCTGCAGTGTCGTCAGCAGTAGGAACAGTACTTGCTAGTGGGTCGTCTTCGTCAGTAGGAGTAGTAGAATCACCACCGCCTCCACCTCCGCCACCAATTTCTGGCTCAGGTTCTGGCTCAGGTTCTGGAGGCTCTTCATCAGGGTCATAATCAGGATCTATTCTAACTTCTTCTAATTCGTTAGGATCTCTTACACCAATAATGTTTCCAGACTCATCTACTTCATAAATCTGACCGTATTCTTCACTTCTGTCGTAGTTAAAATCTATTACTACTTGACTGCCGTCAGTGTTTACGGTGTACCCAGATTGAGCCAGTGCTTCTATTAATTCTTCTTGGGTTGATACGCCAAACAAACCCATTAAAACTTCTTGGTCTGATTCAGAAATATTAAAGAAGCCGCTATCACCGACACCGGTTCCAGCACTTGTCATATAGTCAACAAGAGAACCTATGTCTTGTTGTTCTATTGCACGATCAAGAGCAGCTTGAAAGTCAGTATCTGAAGGTTGTCTGGGATCATAAGGAACCTGACCTTCAGTTAAACTTACTAGTTGATCTACAATAGTAGGGTCGTCTACTATGTTGCCTTCACCATCAAACCATTGACCTTCTTCTTGATAGTAAGCAAGATTACCATCAGCGTCATAAAGCCCGTCTTGACCTAACTGGATTTCTCCCGTAGCAATAATAGACGCGCCTTCATCAGCAAACCCGTCGTAGTAATCAACAGTGCCGTCATCATTGACTACTGCAGAGCCGCCAAAGCCATAAACATTACCTTCAGCATCTACATAACCTTCAGAAGTAAATCGTAGTCCTTCTATATCTTGCCCTAGAATTCTATTACCATTTTCATCGGTGTAATAGTAATATGAACCAGGATCTATATAACCTTCACCTGCTCTGTACTCTAGTTCGTCTTCATCAACAACAGCTGCAACACCTTCTACAGCGTCTGCAATGCCTCGTGCAATTTCATCAAACTGGTCTAAGTAGTCAGGAATGTCTACTTGGAACAAATCTCGTTGTCCAGACAAGAAGTCTTCAATAGCACTTATGTCAGGAAGATAACCACCAAAGAACTCTCGTAGTTCGTCGGCAGTAGAACTTGCCATCTCCTCTAGGTTTTCTAAGTAACCTCTAAACTGCTCCGAAAGACCAGCGCGAACCATAGCTTCAGCAAGTTGCTCAGGATCTAAGTCGCCGCTTGTTGCTAACTGAGTAACTGAGTTAATAACGCCTGCTTGAATAACAGCGTCTGCTAATTCATTACCTGTCTCTAGTGCCTTAAGAATGTCTTGTGCTGTGTCTGTATCTAGCAACCCACCAGAAATAGCAGACTGTACAATGCTTTCTAGTGTTATATCTATGTCTTCACCGGTTAAAACCGAAGAACCTACTGTAGAAACTACTGAGTTAACCGCAGCGGATAAAGCAGCAGCCGAAGAACCACTTAGGTTTAAAAGAGCAGCAACGTCTTTACCAATACCAGCGCCACCTAAAAAAGAACCGGCAGCAATCTGAATTCCTATCTTTACGTAGTCAGTAAGACCTGCATGACTTACGTCTACAGTCTTTACATAAGCTGAACCGTTCCATTGAAACTTGTCACCTGTCTCACTATAGACCGTATCGTTAACACCGTACTTTGCTAACAGTGCTTGGTTTTCTTCAGAGTTAATCCAACGGTTATATGCTGACGCTTGGTTTTGTGTACGCTGACCATATAACTCTTCGTACGTTAAGTTAGCATCATCACCGTACTGAGTTAGATCCTCACCTTCAAGAATCATTAACTCGTCTTCAGTTAAACTACCGGTGTATTCGTCCCAGTCACCTACATCGTAATCACCAGCCTGAATTAACTCTTCACGTTCAGTCATGTAAGCAAGGTAGTTGTCAAACGTACCAAACACTTCAGGCAGACGGTTTACAGTGTCGCCCTCAAAGTACTCACGTAGCTCTGCTTCAGTTAACTGCTCAGCTTCTCTACTACCGTACAAAGAGTCTGGGCTAGCAGTGCCTCGCTCAGCACCTCTAAAGAAAGTAAAAGTCATTTCAGCAGGAGTTTCTGGCTCATCACCTTTAACGTCACGCGCCGGTTTAATACCGCCAGTATCTGGAGCTGTAGTAGGCGTAGAAGGACCACCTACAGGACCACCAGCAGGATCAAACGGGTCTGATTCTCCTGGTGCTTTTTTAGTAGGAGAAGACGTAAACATCCCATTGCCGGTTGACGACGGAACTTTAGTAATGGTTTTGTTAGATATGTCTCTTTTAGGACTTACAGGCATGTACCCAATAGGAGTAAACTCAACAAGTTTCCCATTTATCTCTAAAATGTCACCATATCTTGGAGCTGCCATTTATTTCTTCCAGTTAGCCAAGCCACGTAGGCCAAACGATGCCGCTACAGCAGCACCCAAGAAACCTTTGTACCACTCAGGCATAGCGTTGAGTGCTTCAAAGCCCGACATTACTACAGGGACCATGCTAGGAAAGAACGCAAGAATACAAGGGATTGAAAACAAAATAGTAAACCACTCGTCTTTCCATGACTTAGCTGAATTGTTTGCATGTATGTTTTCCCAGTTAGCGTCCTGCTGTATAGCTACCATCTTAGCTTCATGGACAGCTTTCTTCTCTTCGGACTTACGTTCAAAGTGTCCTGTAACTAACGACGCTAATGGTCCAATCAATTGCTGTATCATTCTGTATCCTGATCCCAAAGAGCTTCAATAGTTCCAATACGAATTGTTAACTCGTGAACCTCTTCTTCTATCTGACGTAAGCCAACAACATCAATCTGAATGCTTTCAATCATCATGTCTTGTCTGGCGTCAGCAGGTAAAGACCCAAGTTCTCCACGAGGCCATAAAATACGAAACTCAGTGTTACGCTCTATTTCCAACTGTGACTTGTCAAAAGAATGCTCAATAGTGTTAAGACGTTCTTGAACACTAAAGTAAGCCATAGTAGCAATAGACGTAGCCGCAACCATAGCAATCAAGTTACGAATAGGGATTGTTACATTTGTTGACTCGTTAATATCCATAGCTACCTAGCAAACTCTAAGATACCAATAGCAACAACTATGATTACAGAGATAGACGCAAACCCACCCTGCATCATCTTCTCCAGCCTATCAAAACGTCTGTTGTGTTCATCAAGTTGTAACTGGATCATTTGATACCGTAAGGCACACTCAGCTTCATGCTTGTCTAAACGTGCTAATGCGTCATCTACAGAATTCATACCGACTTCCTTTTATTGGTTTACCAAGGTACGCCGTCAGCAGTGACAGGGTTCTTCTCTGCTTCAATCTTAGCCGCTAGAGACGCCTCAGTTGCGTCCTTATCAACAGACTCCCATACCCAGCCCAATACTACCTCTTCAGTTAAATCAGCGTAGGGGACGTAATCAGGGTCTGTAGGGTCTGGTGTAAACCCTACAGTCCCGTAAGAGGATGCAGAGAACGTGTCTTCACCTACGGTCTCAGATGCGCTTGCTCGCCAGTGTGCAACGGTTACACCGCCGTCTGACAAATCACGCTCAAGTGTTGCAATAGTCCATGTAGTCAT
>ERZ1048068.557-NODE-557-length-33409-cov-7.185765_pt1 | contig 33409 bp, 50 predicted proteins | sample MGYA00383098_ERZ1048068 | MGnify/ENA primary metagenome ERZ1048068 (study PRJEB29581, sample SAMEA5548368) | metagenome | biome: marine; feature: coastal; material: water | depth 1 m | study: Short-term variability in the microbial, nano- and picoplankton dynamics... | reverse complement strand
GGTAATCTAAACGCTAATAGTGGAAGGACACGAAGATGGCGATTAAGGTAAACGGCACAGAGGTTATCAGTAACTCTCGTGCGCTAAACAACATTGCATCTGTTGATGCGACTACAGTGGCGGCACTTGGTGCTGCTGGTGTGGGTGGTTCTACATTTGGGAAACAGTTTTACGGACTTATGAACGATGGACTTAGGGGAAATGGCCGAATGTCATCTAACGGGACTACGAAGGTCGCTCATTTCGGCGACTGGAATTATAGAGTTTCGACAGACGGAATTAATTGGACAAATCCCGGCATAAGCGGCTTCGCAGATTCTCAAATAGACATAGCGCATCACTCTGGTACGACATGGGTAGTTACTGGAAATGATAGTTGGCTTTGGACTTCTAATAACGATTTGTCTAGTATAACAAGTTCTTATCAGGATACTGGGGTTACATTCGGCAGTATGAATGCTGTTACTTCAAACGGCTCTCTGATTGTAGCAGCTAATCAAAATGGTTACATGTACTCCTCTACCAATGCCACTTCATGGACTAGGTCTTCGAGGCTAACTACTGAAAATCTTTGGAATGTCAGGTACTTAAACGGGCTGTGGGTAGTTGTAGGGGGTAATAGCACACTCTTTACATCTACAAATGGCACATCGTGGACGAACAGGTCGCCGAGCGGTAGCAGTTTTATATACGATGTTGCGTATGGGAACGGAACCTATGTCGCAGTCGGCGCTAGCGGCACGTATTACACATCTACAAACGGCACATCGTGGACGAACAGGTCTAACACCTTTACTGACGGCCAATCCGTCGAAAGTATCGAATACGCTCCAAACGCTGGCGTCTTTCTTATGTGTGGCGCTAGTGGCTTTATTGGTTACACTGACGATCCAACGTCTTATGTCACATGGCCAATAACTCAAAGGTCCACATCTGGAGTTTGGGGAGCGCATAATGTTCATGTTTCCTCAGTAGGAGGAACAGAGAGGGGATACGTTACTTGGACAGGCTCAGGCAACATCGTTTACACAGAATAAAAACACGCCGCCTGCGCTAACCAACTGCGCAGGTAGCATCACATGGCCCACTAAACCGGAATAGAGAAGAGCAATGAATAAACGCACAATATCATCTGCACATGACCGCATTGATGGCCTTGAGAAAGAGGTTATTGCTATCAAGACTGAGGTAAAGATCCAGTTCAAAGACCTGTTCAGCCGCGTCAAGCGCATGGAGGGTATCATGATTGCAACTACAGGTTCTATCATTGCACTCTTACTCGCAGTCCTAACGAAGATGGGCTGACAAAATGATTGACCCTTTTACAGCGGTCGGTCTAGCCACTAGCGCTTTTAACATTCTCAAACAGGGAATAAGCGCTGGCAAAGATATACAAGAGATGAGCGGAACCCTGGCTAAGTGGGGATCTGCTTTTTCTGACTTCCAATATGCGGAAGATAAAGTAAAGAACCCTCCCTTTTATAAGATGATGTCTGACAATAGCGCAAATGCTATAGAGATCTTTGCGCAGAAAAAGAAGATGGAGGCCATGCGTAAAGAGATTAAGGATCATATTTCTTGGACCTACGGCCCTTCCGCATGGGAAGAGGTGCTTCAGATCGAGGGTGAGATGCGGCGCATCCGAAAAGAAGAGGCATACAAGAAACAAGAGATGATCGACAACGCTATCAACTTTGTTCTTGGCTCGGTTATATTCCTGATTGCTGGAGCTGGTGTTGTCACGGGCTTTTATTATTTGGGTCGTTATCAAGGGAAGTGGTAAATGAAAGACTTGGAGATCATAGGTCAGTTCGATCAGGCGGTTGAGCTTATCATTGAAGGTCTGGCGGCGAAGTCGGGGCGTCCATTCTCAGAGGTTCTGGTTCTTTTGAGGCGAGAGAAAGAGCGGAGAGAGTAAGCTATGTGGTTCCTGGTCTGGTTCATGTTTACCAATAATAAGCTGGAGCATTATCAGCTTGCTCAGTTGCCGACTGAAGCGGAATGCAATGAGGCGCTCGAAGACTCCAAGGTTCTAATAACTAACAGCACTACGGTGGTATATTGCTTTGAGGTTATACCAGAATAAGAAGGGTGATTACGTTGTGTATGACAGGAATGGAAAAGTTGTTATAATAACCCACCACAAAAGCCATGCACTTGAGTATGCAAGGAGTTTAGAAAATGACGTTTGATAAGTATGACGTAAACAAAGACGGTAAGATCGATGAAGTCGAATGGCAAAAGCTTGCCCTTGAGGATCGCTGGCGGGAGCTGAATGATGCAGACTCTAAGCGCGACACACAGCGCCGTTTAACTGTTGCCTGCGCTGCTGGTATGCTTCTATACCCTTTCGCGATTGTAGCGGCCTCTGCGCTGGGCTTAGACACCGCTGCCGATCTAATCGCTGACATAGCTACAGTGTATGTGGTTGCTGCATCTGGTGTTGTCGCTGCTTACTTTGGGTTCAATGCGATGGAGGCCAAAAAATGATAGGGCAAATTCTAGGATCGCTCGGCGGTCTGGCCACCAGCTACATCGATGGCAAAACTGCTGTAAAGAAAGCGGAAGCCGAAACGAAAATGAAGATTGCCACCGGAGAAATATCCTGGGAGCAAGCTGCAATAGAGGCTAGTCGTGACAGTTGGAAGGATGAGGCCTGGACATTATGCTTTATTTTCATAGTGTTGGGAAGCTTCGTGCCCGGTTTACAACCTTACATGGAGCAGGGATTTAAGAACTTGGAGGCTGCACCAAGCTGGTTTAGCTGGGCCATGTATGCCTCAATTGCTGCGAGCTTTGGAATAAGGACAATGAAAGGATTAAAGAAATGAGTTACAAGCTAGGTAAGCGCAGCCTCGAAAAGTTAGAGGGTGTTGATGAACGCATGGTTTCTGTTGTTAAGTATGCAATCAATGTAACTAAGCAGGACTTCTCTGTGATCTGTGGGCTGCGCACCATCGAGGAGCAGAGAGCATTGGTTGCTAAGGGTGCAAGTCAGACAATGAAGTCAAAGCATATTGATGGCTTGGCTGTTGATCTTATGGCTTACATTGATGGCGGCGGCGGCAGATGGGAACTCAATCTCTATGACGAGATTGCTGACGCTATGGCAGAGGGTGCGCGCGCTGTTGATGTGCCAATTCGTTGGGGTGCAGCTTGGTCTGTGCCAAACATTGCTCAGTACCCAGATGGCGACATGGAACATGCAATGAATAGTTACATTGATTTGCGTAGATCTCAGGGTCGTAGGCCATTTATTGATGGACCTCACTTTGAGCTTATGATTTAAGTATCGAGCGGGTGGTTCAACATTGTTTGTTGGTCAACGTGCTATCGAATGCGCCCATTCCCACGGCCACCCGCACGACACTACATCCATTTAATTTCTTTAACTGGAACGTAAGGATATTTACTTCTTTTTCCAGAAGACGATTTGTTGTACTTTGGCTTAAATCTTTGAATTAATTCTAATTCTTTTGCTCTGGATGGTTTCGGACATGATTCGCCTTCTGATTTAATTATTTCAAAAACTATTGAATTGACCTCGCCCCACCAATCTTTGCTTGTACGGTGTTGTGTTAATCTTTGGTCAAGGTCATAGGTACAGCCAATATAAAGATAATTTTCACCTTCATCTAAGCAGGCATAAACGTAATCGTAGGTCCAACCCTTTCTCTTGGTTTGCATTGACCTAAGAAAATGCTTTCTTTCACTCCACACAAACCGGTTGTTTTCGTCAAGAATATCACGAACATCATATTCGTACCTTATGTTTTCAAACATTTGATTTCTACAGTAGCTCATTAGAATATAACTCCCACCAGGGTCATAATGCCAACACCGCTGGCAAAGCCTACAAACGCGCCGACCGCGCCTGCAATCTCAATCTTCTTTTTGACTTCTTCTTCATTCATAGCGTACCGCCTACTCTAGTTCTTTTCTTTATGTTGCGTTGATGTTCTTGCCATTTGGCTGCGTAGACCAACTCATGCTTGACGCTACGATCCAGGTCGCTGTGAAGTATATCTTGGAGCCTTTTCTTTAGCTTTCTTTTGTAATGGCCCTTTGAACTATCTCGTTTAATGCGAATACCGTTTCGAGCTGCTGCTTTAGGTTGTGCCGGTTTTGTTTCTTTGCGGTCTCGATCATGATTGATAGTTGACGTTGGCTTCGGGCCAATGCCTGCTTGCCTTCTTGGTTCATCGCTTTTCTGCCTTCCATCGATAAATTTTATTCCGTATTTTTCTGCAATCTCTACTACGGTTTTGTATGATATAGACATTAGTGCAGATGTTTCTTTCTTTGTCAGCTTCATTTCGGCTGCTTTGATGCACTTAATGATATCTTTTCCATTCATTTCTTTTTCCTTCCGTCTGTCTCCCATGTGATATTGTGCTTGCGGCAGAAGGCACTCAGCAAGGCTTGCGACATATCTAGCTTTTCCGCCGCCGTTACTTGCGTCACCTCACCGGCCAGATCCTCAACAACGCCAATCAACTCCCGTCTTTGACGCGCCTTCATTTGCTTCCAGGTCTCCATCATTCTTTTCCTAACTGTGCGCCCAAGATTTTGAGGCAATTCTTGTATCGCTTGTCGATCTCTTCCTTGAACCCATCGGAAAGCATATCGATTGACTGTTGGTTCTGCTCGATCAGTTCACGAAGCAATGTCATTCGTTCCCGTGGCGGGATAACGGTCCCCTCTTTGGTGGCTTCCAGTTTGGTATAGGCTGCAATGAGCTTGATGAGATTAGCGGTAAACTCTTGCGCGTCACCTGATCCTTTCTCCTGGCCAATGTGGTTTTTCAGCGTGAGCAGATCCCCGGCTGGTGGTGCTAGTGGCGGCTGCGTAGATTGAGCCTGTTGCTTTTGCGCTGCGGCTTTGCGTGGCACTGCATCGATCTCATTGAGGCTGGCATATGTCCCGCCGTGCAGTCCAATGGAAGCCAGAGCGCGTCCTATTGCGCTGGTCTCTGCATTCTCCAGGGCGCTTGTCTTGTTGACGTTACCCTGTCCCCTGATCTCTTCGGCCATGCCAGATCCAACAACCATGCCTGAGCTGTTGGTGATCGATGCTTTGATAACAACTCGCTTGCCATCATCCATCAATATCTCGGTGTTGATCCCATGATCTGTGCCGAATGCTTTGCGGAATGCTTCCACGCGCACAAAAACCTCTGTGTATTTTTTGCCGCCGCGTTGCGTCACGCCGTGCGTCCGATTGAGATCGTTCACCTCGGCCATTGCTTTTTGTAGTTCACTCATTATTTGATCCTCACTGTGACGGATGGATTGCCCATCTGATATTCGCAACCTGGCACAAGCTCCCCTGCGTCCATCTGTTTCTTGATTGCGGTCATGTCTGGCTTGACTGTGACTGTTGTTAGCTGGCTTGGAATGTCGTGCGGATCAACCACCACAACTTTCTTGCGCGGCTTGGTCCGACTGACTGTTGCCAGAGGGTGCTGGATCTTAGTCTGCCCCATTGCATCGAGCAAGTGGCCGATCGTGATCGAGAGCGCATCTTGTTTGGCTGAGAGACGTTTTGCTCTGGCGGTGTAGGTTGCTGCTAACTCTTTCACTGACCCTTCGTAGCTTGAGCATTCGGTGCGCTCCTGGATAAGCTTGCCCAAGATGTCCATTGCATCGGTCTCGCCATCAAGCGTGTCCAGGAATGTGTCTTGATCGTCGCCGGTCAATAGCCTAATTTGATCGGCCATCCTGCGGATTTCCATTAGTTTAAAAAACATATTGTTCCCCTTGTTTTGTGACGGCCCATATGATTTCGCCGTTTCCGTATTGGTTTTTGTGACGCCGCCCGGTGTCTTTGATTAGTTCCATCTCTTGCAGTTCCGTTAGGCGCGGTCTTATGCTAGTAATAGGCAGTCGCAAAGAGGCGCTTATCTGCTCCCCTGACGCTCCTCCCAGCGTCGAAAGCGCTCGCAGGGTGTCCAACCGCCTGCCTGTAACCTTTGCGGCCACCTGGTGCGCCGCCGCGGTCTCTGTGTCCCCAGCCCCGCGGTGGTGCATCTTTTTGATGTTCACCTCATAAATCGTCATCGTCATGCTCCTCAAATACTGCGCCCTCTCCCTGGCACGTTTCGCAATCAACCGGATCTTCGTATGGCTCCCCGATGTCACGACTAAAGCTTTGGACCCGGTAAGTGATCTCGACCACCTTGCCATCCCCATCGCACTCTGGGCATATCTTGGAGGCCCTCTCGCGCTGGTCCTGAAATATGTCTTTCACCTTGCCCATTACTTGCCCCCTTCCGGTTTCTTACTGGAACAATGCTTGCAATATTCTTGCGGCGCGGCTCCACATTTGCGGCAGGCTTCTGAAAGCTTTCTCATGTTCGACATCACAAAACCCCCGCAAAGAAAAACAGAAGGTAAAAGGTGAGAAACAGGCTCAACACCCCGATAGTATCTTTAAGCCACTCTTTCCAATCGTTCATTGTATTGCTCCCAATGGTGCTAAGACTTGGCCTTCCGGCGCTACGATATCTATGAAACATTCGACAAACTCATTGTTCGCATAGATCTTTTCCTTCGCGGCAAAAGCGTCAGCAAAGCTGTCAAACTCTCCGACAATCCGCACCGCATAGGCGTCAATCTTTTTTAGTATAAAGTTCATTGCACTCTCCTTTGACTTAATGATGCGCCCGAAGGCGCACTGTTAAATCAAATAGGCTGGGCCGGTCCATGTAACACCTTTCAAGTTACCCTCGATGATGTTGCCCCGCGCCCGGTTCCGTGTTGGCGTTCCCCAACCGGCAGGGTAAAGGATGTCACCCTTCTTGAACTTGGGATCATCATCAACATTAACAATGAAGCCCCAAACGGAAGACATTGGAGTGCCTCCATTCGCTTTCATGATCTTGATGTATTTTTTGCCAACCTTAAAACCCAAGCCGCTGTTGAAGCTGTCGATCATCTTTTGCTTGATGCTATCGTCAGTCCACATACCCCAGCCTGCGTAATCAGCCTTAATGAAGTCCATCAATTCTTGTATCTGCTTTTCCATTTTCTTTTCTCCTATACTTTGAATATCTGATCTGGACCGACTTTGATGTGGGTCTTACTGGCGGGAAACCAACCAGTAAACTCCCACTGGTCGATCATTGCTTTTGCACCTCGCAAGGTCTGAGCCGCATCGGTCGCGCCGTTTTGACCAGGGGGGAACATCAGCCAGATCTTTTCTTCTGGAAAATACTCGATGATCCATTGAGTGTATCCATACTTTCCAGGACCAAATTTCTTGACCTTAGCCATCTCGTATCCTCCTAACAAATCCGCATTACTTGACCGGCTTTCGCCGCATCGCTCCAGGCTTGCTGCCCAGCCTCGTCACCAGACTGAACCAAAGCCAACAAGCTCTCTCCAAAGCCATTCAACTTCATGCCTCTATTGTTGCTGCAACTTTTCTCAGCAATAATATCCTCGATGTCAGTCTGCCGCTCACCGGGCTGGCTGTTGTCGCCATTGTCGAACAAGTCGAACATCGCGGCGTTTTTCTGAATCTTAGCCATTATGCAGCCTCCTCTTCCAAAATATAAATATCGATGCCAGTGGTATTCTTACGACCCCAATGCTTTGCAGCCTTGCAAGCTGCCTCATAAGTAGTGCTGGCCTGACAGTCCCAGAAATGCTCCCGAACATGAACACAACGATAATTTCTCATCTCTGATTCCCCTCTTGATTAACTTACTCTTAATAGATAAGGTGATATCACAATAAAGGTCAAGGGGTAAATCAAACTTTTTTTGAAGTATTCGATAACCTGCTGAAAGAAAAGGAAAGAAAGTGAAATATCAAACCAAAGAAGAGGCCAAGAAGGCGCTTGTCGTAAGATTGCCTGCCGGTGTGAAGGATCGATTGGATAGCGCTTCGCAAAGCCAGGGGATATCACAAAGCCGGTTAGCTTCTGAGCTGATATCGGAAGGATTGAATCAATCGGTAAGCCTAGAAGCGATCCTGGATGATGTCGGTGTTGTGGTCGAGTCTGATGATGCGTCAGACGTTACCGATTGGCTAAAGCGGATATGACCAGCACATATATATGGCTACCAGGTCAACCTGTCGGAAAGGGTCGGCCCAGGTTCACCAGGACAGGCCGGGTCTACACCCCAGAGAAAACGCGCAGATATGAGCATCGGCTGGCCGGTACTGCATCGAATTATATGTTGTTGCACCAACTGGACTGCACAGAGAAGCCTTGCAAGGTTCTTATCAAGGCGCAGTTTGAGATCCCCAAGAGCTGGACCAAAGCAAAGAAAGCGGCGGCAGAAGCAAACGAGATATACCCAAAAAAACCGGACGCTGATAATATCGCGAAAATTGTGCTCGATTCTCTAAATTCTATAATTTGGGACGATGATGCACAGGTTTACGATTTGCGAGTGATAAAGACTTACGGCGATCCGTGCTTGGTTACAGAGATTACCTGGTAATGAAAACGCCCCTGCAATTTCTTGCAAGGGCGATAGGACTGAAGTACACTAGAAGAACCAAAAACAAGTGCAGGGTTAGAATAGGCTGATCCTGCCCAAATGAAAAGGGTAAAAGCGATGTCATTCAAAGCGACAAATTGGGCGCTGACCATCAAAGGGCTGAAGCCAGCCACCAAAATCGTGCTGATCTATCTGTCTGATCGGTTCAATCCTGATTATGGATGCTTCCCCAGCATCGCCAAGCTTGCTGAAGATTGTGAGATGTCAGAGAAGTCAGTACATACTCACCTGGACAAACTGGAAGCCGCCGGTCTCATCACAAAGACAGCCAGGACAAAGGGAAATGGCATCAAAACGAGCAACAGTTACAAGCTTCATATGTCAACAAATCCCGATATGAAAAATTTACAGAACGGATATGTAAAATTTACAGGTTCCGATGTGAAAAATTTACATACTAACCTAGTAAGTAATAACCATGTAAAAGATAACCTTAATAATATGTCCATTTTTGAGGATCTTTGGAGTATCTATCCCAAGAAGGTCGGGAAGGGTACAGCTCGCAAAGCATTAGCAACGGCGATGAAGAAAGCTCCCATCGATCAGATCCAACACTCACTTGCGCTCTTCGTTAGATCCTGGGGACAGCAAGATAAGAAATTCATGCCACATCTGGCAACATGGCTGAATGGTGAGCGCTGGGACGATGAGATCCAGCAACCATCTCTCCAGGATATGACAAGCGACCAGCAGATGCAGGCCATTCTAGGCTCACTGGCAACAGACAGAAAGATGATCCAATGAACTACGAGCAGAGAACCAAAGCGATCGGCGCATGGCTGCAAAAGGAATTGCAGTCGTATGACGTACCGGCAAACCACACGCCAGAACGAGCAGCCACAGAAATGACCGCAATGGTTGAAGACATCAACAGCGAGATTGTCAGCAGCATAAATGAAGAAGGTCTAACCAACATCCTTCGCAACATGGGCAAAGACATCCGCAAGAACAATCGCACCCGATCATGGCCCACAATCTACAACATGGTCAAAGCAGCACAGAAATGCTCAGACGCTTACAAGCCACCAATTCTAGGCCCAAAGAAGTCAGTCGCCTGGGACAGTGACGCAATCAATGCCAGGAGAATGAACCACGGCGAAGCGGTCGGGGATGAATACATAAGCGGACCAGGTGCAGACAGACTGCTAGAAAAAAACCTCGTCACGATGAACGTCATTCAGATGTACCGGCAAAGCCTGGAAGAGAACCGCATAGAAACCTACGCCAGAAGAGAACAGCCTACCGATCCAATAGAGGATTACCCGTTCTAATGCGTCCCAAGCAACTCAGAGCCAAAGATCTGCGAGCCTTTGCCATTGTTCCAATCAGAGCGATCAAAGATCCAAGGATCACGCCAAAGACCCTGCGCGTTCTCATTGCATTCTGTAGCTACTGCGACAGCATCGGGCGAACATTCGTAAGCAACGAGCGCATTGGACAGGACATAGGCAGCAAGCGCACAGCAGTCGGATACCACGTTAGGAAGCTCAGAGATTACGGCTACATGGTTTATTGCAAGCCATTCTACAAAGGCCAGAGATCCACCAGCAACCGCATCGTCTTCGATCCTCACGTTAAATACGAGGACACACTACGCTCCAGGCTGACAGCCAAACAACAAATGGAACTTAGTGAAGCAGAAACAAACGCACAGCTTCAACAGCAGATAGATAGATCTGGCACTAACTGCGAGGTTGAACTGGACTTATCTAGTTTAAGGTCTGAATTTCAGTGTCTCACGACAGACTATTTCACCAGGGCAATCGGCGCCGGATGGAGGATCAAACCGGATGTCGTGCAGTCAGCAGCGATAATGCTGGCCAATCAGGCCGTAGACTTGATGAGAGAGCCACACAGTGACGAAACAGAGGCGGCATAGGTATGGGTAGCCAAACGAACTTACCGGCAATGGTTCGAGCGCACAGCGAGTCAGGCTGTACTAAGCGTCATAATCCACATTATGTTAAATTGCAGACACAAGATGTTGTGGTTCGCAGGCAATCAGGCACAAGAACGCCACAATCTTGCCACATTTGGAACAGCACCCCTTGCCCCCTGCCCCCTCGCGCCTACTGTACAGTCCCCCACGAAACTATTTTCCAAAAAACCATGAAAGGCCTTCCCGATGCCCGATCTAATTCCGTTTGACCCTAAGAAGCATAAGGCTATTGATTTGCCTGGTGGTCGCCAAGCTACTGAGTACACGGCTACTGCGGAGGCACCTGGCGGTGGTGCTTGGAATATTCCTCAGATTTGGTTTAACAGTAAGACTGGTGAGCCTAAGTTGCTTACGGGAGACGCTGCTTGGAATGCCTCTAAGGATTATGAGGATAGCACTGGCAGGCGGTTTCCTCGGTTCCCCAGCATATCTGCTGCTGAGAAGGCTGCTGCTGGTAAGAGTAAGGCTGGTGGTGCTTTAGCCATTAAACCGAAGCGTAAGAAGCTTCTCAACGTGAAAGGAAAGAAAGATGCCGAATAAGAAACCAGGATTATATGAGAACATCCACGCTAAGAAGAAGCGTATTGCTGAGGGCTCTGGCGAGAAGATGCGGAAGCCTGGTAGTAAGGGCGCACCTAGTGACGCTGCATTTAGGAAGGCTGCTAAGACGCGTATGCGCAAGTCGTATGCGTAGTGTCTTTTTCTCTGCAAGATGATCTGGGTGATGGCGTGACTGTCTGGGAGGTATTCCCGGATGGTTTGCGTGTTTACCATGACGGTCGGTTTGTTGCTTTGATCGGGTTTGATGTGTTTCCTAACTTGATTGAGGATCTGGCGAGGGGCTTATTGTTTCAATCTCGCAGCGAACATCTATTGTAACGGGACATCTGGGACATCCGGACACCCCTTTAGGGGTGTGTCCGTGTCTGTCCCGTCTTGTCTGTCCTGGGACATAGGGGACATGTCCCGCATTTGTCCGTGTCTGTCCCGCAGTAGATACCTATTGTAATATCGTTTCCCATGCGATATCGTTATCCTACTTTAACGTTGTATAGGAGATACACATGAACAAGCGATTTAGTGTTGTGCAAGCGAAGGAAGTACCTGGTCGTGATAAGCCTGTTTGGCTGCGTCACGGTATTGCCTTTCAGAATGACAAGGGGATCAGCATCAAGCTTGAGGGTTTGCCTTTACCGAATAAGGATGGTGAGGTCTGGCTGAAGTTGTTTGAGGATGATGGCAATCGTCAGCAACAGGCTCCGGCTTCTGGGAAACTGGACGATGAAATTCCGTTCTAATGGCTAGAAAGAAAGAGGATAAGATTAAACCTATCCCGCCGGTTGGTCGGTTCGGTGGTGCGCGTGTGTTGCAGCGCCGGATCGGTCGGTCGGAGACTTTGGCTCAGAACAAAGAGGCTGTTGCTACTGAGCTGATCGCAATGGGTACGGCTCGAATAACTGATATCATCAACATCCACACGGGCGAGATCAAGCCTATGGATGAGATCCCTGATGAGGCATTGGCTTCGATTAAGAAGGTTACTGTCGGGCAGTATGGTACAACCATTGAGATGTTTGACAAGGTGAGCGTTCTGCGTGTCCTGGCGAAAGCTAGTGGCTTACTCGATGTAGAGAAGAACGTGGACAAGCCTTCGATCATTGGGATCAATATGAAGGGTCCAGAGATTACCACAACATATGAGGCTGACGATGAGTGATCTCCCCAGCATGAACTTGGATTTCTCTAAGTCTGCTACGGTTTGGAAGTTTCTACACGATAAATCTTTTGTCCGTGGGCTGATGGGGCCGGTTGGATCTGGTAAGTCATACGGCTGCGCTGCTGAGATTATGTTAAAAGCTGTCCAGCAAAAGCCCTCACCGCGTGATGGTATCCGGTATTCCCGGTTTGTGATCGTGCGTAACACCTATCCAGAGCTTAGAACAACCACGATTAAGACCTGGGGTGAGCTGTTCCCGGAAGATGTATGGGGTCCGATGCGCTGGCAACCACCCATTACCCACCATCTTAAACTCCCCAGCAGAGATAACGCTCCTGGTATTGACTGTGAAGTTATCTTCATGGCCCTTTCCACGCCACAAGATGTGCGCAAGCTTCTGTCATTGGAGCTGACCGGGGCATGGGTGAATGAAGCCAGAGAGCTTCCGAAGGCTGTGATCGATGGCCTTACTCACCGCGTTGGCCGTTATCCCACCAAATCAGACGGTGGTGCGTCCTGGTACGGGATCATCATGGATACTAACCCGCCGGATGCAGATCACTGGTGGCATGAGCTGTCAGAGAAAAACCCTATCGGTGGCCGGTTCCCCTGGAAGTTCTATCGTCAGCCAGGTGGGGTCTTGGAGGTGTCGGCCAAGGATCTACCAGAGAACCCGGAAGCAAATGGTTTTGTATTTTCCGGTGGCAAGTGGTGGATGGTTAATCCATCTGCTGAGAACAAGTCACATCTGCCGGATGGCTACTACGAACAGCTCCTTGGCGGCAAGAATGCTGATTGGATCAGGTGTTATGCAGAGGGTAAGTTTACCTTTGTGCAAGAGGGGAGACCTGTCTGGCCGGAGTATGACGATGAAATGATGTCTGCCGATGTGCAGTATGATCCACAATACCCCCTACAGATCGGCGTTGACTTTGGTTTGACGCCTGCCGCTATCTTTGGGCAGAGAACATCTGGCGGTGCGTGGAAGATCCTGGATGAGCTGGTTACGTTTGACATGGGGCTTGAGCGTTTTGGTCAGGAGCTTATAGGCAAGATCGCCGCAAGCTTTAACAAGGCGGATGTCCAGATCTGGGGAGACCCTGCCGGTAACAAACGGGATGAGATCTATGAAGTTACTGCTTTCGATCACTTGCAGTCGATTGGGTTTCGCGCGCAACCAACAGACAGCAATGCTTTCAATGTAAGGCGTGAGGCTGCTGCGGCTCCTATGAACCGGCTGGTTGGTGGTAAACCTGGCCTTCTCGTTAGCAAAAAGTGTTTGCGGCTGCGGAAGTCTCTTAGTGGCGGCTATTTCTTCAAGCGTGTGTCTATGGGCGCTGGGCAAGATCGGTTTAAGGATGCGCCGGTGAAGAATGAGCACTCTCACTGCGGGGATGCGTTTGGGTATCTCATGCTCGGTGGCGGAGAACAGCGCAGATTGCGGCGCGGTACATACGGTGGAAGCTTTGCGGGTGGTCAAACATTTAACGCAAGCACTGATTTCGAGATCTTCTGATGGCTTTAGTGCAGCTTCCCCAGGTGAGAATGGGCCATGATGAGCATATCGTGCCTCTCAGCTACGAACATCTTACGAGAATACGGCTCAAGAAAGAGAACCGTGATTTCGTAAACGTGATACCCAACTATCTGAATTACGTCTGGGACCACGCAGTAGATGGTATGAGCTGGGCCGGGATCGGAAGAGGCAAGGTTGTCTCTGCATTTGGCATTAGGCCATTTTGGGATGGCGTTGCGGAGATGTGGCTTGTGCCTGGTGAGGATATAGACCGCCATGCGATATCGGTTGTCCGCGCATCTAAGCAACTAACCGATACCACAATAGCCAATAACGACATAAAAAGGCTACAGATCTGCGTAAATACCAATAACGATACCGCATTTAGGTTTGCCAAGGCACTACGTTTTGAGGTAGAAAGCATTATGAGAAAGTATGGACCGGATGGGTCCGACTATTACATGATGGTGAGGTTTTAACATGGGTGGATTATTTGGTGGCGGCGGTGGATCTCCGGCTAAACCCACAAAGACAGCGGCGCAAGTTACTGCTGAACAGGATGCTGCTTCTGCTCGGGCGCGTGCAGATGAACGGGCTGAGTCTTCTGAAATTGCTGAAAGGCAAGGGGTTGCACGACGCAGGCGTTTGCGCCGGACCGGCGGCCTCCGACTGTTATTCTCCCAGGCAAGGCAAGAAGGTCCGCAATCTCAAGAGTATCAAGCTACACTTGGAGGTGAATAATGCCGCAGGAGTGGAGTAAAGCGCCGACCATCAAGTCTTCGTTTGCTGATCTGAAGGTTGGTTTGGGAGCGATACTTAGCGGCAACGCTCCTGTTAATTCATCTGGATCTAGCGGCCCGACCGCAGCACAGCAAGCCTTCTTTGCGTCCGCATCAAGCAACCAAAGCGATGATGGCCCCGGCTATGCTCGGCGGCCTGCTGGTCCAACTCCAGATCAGTTGATTGCTCAACAGGTTGCGGCTAAACGTGCAGCAAAACTCGCAGCTAAGAAGAGAATGGGCAAGTCTCGGCGCAAGAAGTACGAGGCGGCTCAGACTATGGCTAAGAAAATGAAACTTTTATTTGCAGATCAGGGAAGTTCAACATGACTCAGATTAAATCAGATCCCCGTATTCACATTCGTCCAAAGCCAGTTTCGGCAAAAGCACCGGCTCCTGAGAAAAAAGCTGCGCCCAAAAAGGCTGCTGCGCCTAAATCTAAGAAGTAAGCTATGGTTAAGAAGGCCCATCAAAACCCAAAGGGCGGTCTTAACGAGGCTGGCCGTAAGCACTTTGAGCGTAAGGATGGGGGCAATCTAAAGGCTCCTGTCAAAACAGGGACCAATCCTCGGCGCGTTAGCTTTGCTGCTAGGTTCGCCGGGATGAAGGGTCCGATGAAGAATGAAAAGGGTGAACCCACCCGCAAGGCACTGGCTCTAAAAGCATGGGGCTTTGGATCTGTTGATGCGGCGCGCAACTTCGCCAATCGTCACAAAAAAGGATAAGTAAATGGCTCGGCTAAACGTAAGAGACTTAATGGAGCGTGAGGCCAAGGCCCAATCCCGCAAGGATCAGTGGCGCTCTATCTATGAAGATTGCTATGAGTTCGCCCTTCCGCAGCGCAATTTGTACGATGGCAACTATGAAGGCAACACAGCCGGTCAGCGCAAGATGGGGCGTGTGTTCGACTCCACAGCGATCTCTGCAACACAACGCTTTGCTAACCGTATCCAGGCTGGTTTGTTCCCGCCGCAGAAACAATGGTGTCGCTTGGAGACAGGTAGCGGCATACCAGAAGCCCAGACGCCACAGGCACAGGCTGCACTAGACGCATACACAACCCGTATGTTTGAGGTTATGCGCCAGACTAACTTTGACCTGGCTATGGGTGAGTTCTTGCTAGATCTCTGCGTTGGCACTGCCGTTATGATGGTAACGCCAGGTGATGAAGCCACGCCTATCCGCTTCACGCCAATCCCTCAGTACCTAGTTTCTATTGAGGAAGGGTCGTTCGGCAACGTGGATAACGTCTACCGCAAGATCCGCATGAAGGCCGAAGCGATACCACAAGAATATCCAGACGCGCAGATCACGCCGGAATTGGCTGACGCCATAGAGCGGTCCCCGTCTAAAGAAATAGATCTTATGGATGCTGTGGTTTACGACTACGAGAAGGGTATTTATTGCTATCACGTTATTTGGCCTGCCAAACGGCAAGAGCTGGTATATCGCACCATGAAATCCTCACCATTTATCGTGGCTCGGTACATGAAAGTCGCCGGTGAGATTTATGGCCGTGGCCCATTGGTTACTGCTATTGCTGACATCAAGACACTCAATAAGACTGTCGAGCTGGTTCTGAAGAACGCATCCTTGTCTATCTCTGGCGTATATACTGCTGCTGATGATGGGGTTCTAAACCCACAGAACGTCAAGATCCAGCCTGGTGCAATCATTGGCGTTGCCCGGAATGGTGGCGCACAGGGTCCGTCTTTGTCTCCTTTGCCCCGTGCTGGTGACTTTAACACAAGCCAGATTGTAATGAACGATCTGCGTATGAACATTAAGAAGGTCTTGATGGACGATACCTTGCCGCCGGACAATATGTCGGCGCGGTCTGCCACAGAGATCGCTGAGAGATCCCGTGAGTTGGCGTCTAACCTTGGATCTGCCTTTGGACGCTTGATAGATGAGACTATGGTTCCGCTGGTATCGCGTATCCTCTATGTGATGGATCAGGCTGGTTACATCGACTTGCCGCTCAAGGTTAACGGCGTTGAGGTTAAGGTGACGCCGGTAGCTCCTTTGGCCCAGGCTCAGAAGCTTCAAGAGGTAAACGATATCGTGCAGTTTATGCAGATTGCCAACTCTCTAGGCCCACAGGGTCAGATGGCTCTCTCGATCCCAAGGATCACAGCATTTATTGCCGATAAGATGAACATCAAACAGGACTTGCTCACCACACCGGAAGAGCAGGAAATGATGATGCAACAGATGCAGGCGCAAGCAATGGCCGAACAAGGGCCGCCGACTGCTGATGATGGTGGAGCAACAATGGAGGCGATGCAATGAGTTCACCCGATGGGTGGGAAGGTTTAACCCAAGCGACAAGTGAAGCACCAAGGGCTGCGGAGATAGATATTCTGTATGGCAAGGTCTTCAAAAGCACAGAGGGACAACGTGTCCTAAGTCACTTGCGCTCGATTACTATTGAGCAACCGTCTTGGATTCCTGGGGAAGATGCGAGTTTCGGCTATGTTAGGACAGGCATGGCTGAGATGGTTCGCATGATTGAGAAAAGAATAGAAAGGTCAAACAATGGCTGAAGCAATGGCAGAACAAATGGGAGCTGATGCTCCAATGATTAACGTAGCAGAGCCGGATGCTCCACAAGAGGATGCGCCGGTTGCGGTACACGAAGAGCCACAGGGTGAGCCTGTGAGCGCAAATGATGATGATGAAGCCCTAGAGCGGCCAGACTATTATCCAGAGAAGTTTTGGGATGAGGACGGTCCAGATGTTGAGAAGCTGGCAAAGAGTTATGCAGAGCTTGAGAAAAAGTTTAAAGCCGGAAAGCATAAGGCACCGGAAGAGTATGATGTATCTGCACTTGCGGATCAGGGTTTGGACTCTGACGATCCGACTGTCGCCGTATATCAGGATTGGGCTAAAGAAAACGGGATTAGCCAGGGCGCATTCGAGGATCTCGCAGGCCGTGTTCTTGCCTTGTCTAAGGATGAGCAAGAAAGCGTACAATACGATCAGCGCGCGGAGATGGAGAAGCTAGGGGCCAATGCCTCGGAGAAGATCCAAATGACTGAGCGTGTCTTGATGAAGGCTCCTCTGAATAACTCTGAGCGCGAAGCGATAGCGTATTCCCTTAACAATGCCGATGCTATCAATGCTTTTCTAAAGTATCACCAGGCGATTACGAATGAGAACATTCCAATCAAGCCCACGATTCAGCAAGAGACCATGAGCCGACAAGATCTTGAGGTTGCGATCTCTGATCCTCGCTGGCAAACCGATGCTGCTTGGCGCACTCAGATGGAGCAAAAGTGGTTTCAATCGCAGCAAAAGTGATAGAGACTTGCAATAAATATCGCTTGCGTGTATTTTAGCCGTAACGGCTAACCGTGCTCGGCCCGTTAGATGTAGTAATCTACTGGTTGGCGCGGCCATAACGCGCAAGCGACCGCCCGAACCTCGGATAACGGAAGCGTTTAATTGAAACGCAAAAGGAGGTTTTTGCAAATGGCGATTAACGTCTCAACCGCGTTTGTTGATCTTTTCGATTCTGAGGTCAAACAAGCGTATCAAGCCGAATCTGTGCTTCGCGGCACAATGCGGACCCGCACCGGCGTTGCCGGTAATACTGTTAAGTTCCCAACAATCGGTAAAGGTGTTGCTACGCTCCGCGTACCACAAACCGATGTTACTCCACTTAACGTCACATACGGCCAAGTAACTGCGACAATGGAAGACTACATTGCAGCAGAATACTCAGACATCTTCCAACAGTCCCACATCAACTTTGATGAGCGTTCTGAATTGGTACAGGTTGTATCTAAGTCTATTGCTCGTCGCATGGACCAGATTATGATCGATGCTCTGAACGCCGCTACTGGCACATCTACCGTTGCAACATCAATCGGTGGTGCTGGCACAAACATGAACATCGAAAAGCTCCGCGCTACTGCGAAAGCTATGAACGAGAAGAACGTACCTTCTGAAGGCCGTAACTTGCTCATGCACGCTTCTCAGCTCGATGCTTTGCTCGGTGAAACTGAAATCACAAGCCAAGACTTTGCTTCTGTAAAAGCTCTTGTCCAAGGTGAGATCAATACATTCATGGGCTTCAACATCTTGACAATGGGCGACCGTGACGAGGGCGGCATTCCGAAGCCTTCTACTCGTACTTGCTTTGCCTGGCACAAGGATTCCATGGGCTATGCTGAGTCGATGGCTCAGAAAACCGAAGTCAACTATGTCCCAGAAAAGACATCGTTCTTGGTTAGCTCCATGTTCTCTGCTGGTTCCGTCTCAATTGACGGCGAAGGCATTGTCAAAATTTCTTGCACTGAATAAGGAGAATAAGACATGGCATTCGCAACAGCAAATTGGGCAACCGTTGGCGCTTCTAAGAGCGGCAATGCTCCTGCAATCTATAGCTACAAGTCTTCCGCAGATAACAAAGCTACTATTGCAGGCTCCGGTTATTTCAACACAGTTGAAGCTCTTATCACTACTGGTGATTGGATCTACACATACGGAAGCGATGGCGGTCAAACGCTTGTAGCAACCAACACGGCAGGCGTTATCACAACGGCTGTAATCTAAAGAAAGAGAGGGCTGGTTAAGGCTGGCCCTCTCCACCCTTTACGGAGAACGATTATGGCTGCTGGTGATACCTCACTTTCTATCTGCTCGGATGCACTAATATTGCTGGGCGCTTCTCCGATATCTTCGTTCACAGAGGGATCTGACTCGGCTCAAGCTTGTGATCGACTGTATCCAGATCTCAGAGATTCCTTGCTCTCTAACTATCAATGGAGCTGGAGCGTTAAGAAGGTGCAACTGAACCGCCTCTCTACTGCCCCCATTGATGAGTGGAAGTATGCTTATCAGATGCCAGGAGATATGCTCTCTGGCGTTTTGGCCTTATTTACAAGCGCAGGCATTGGCGAGAACCCTGTCCGGTATGGATGGGAAGTTTACGGCGACCAGCTCTACACAAATTTCGAGAAGATTTTCATCGACTATCAAGGTACGATTGATGAGAGCAAGATGCCTAATTACTTTGTGCGCCTTCTCCGCACCTCCCTCGCTGCTGAGTTAGCGTTTACAATTACCGATCAGATCAGCAAGTCGGATTACTTTCGGGCTTTGGCATACGGATCTCCTGGTGAATCAAACCGGGGTGGGCTGATGCGTGAGGCCATGAACATAGATAGTCGTGGCAAGCCGCCACAGATCATTGAGGATTACTCTCTTATTGATGTGAGATACTAATATGCGGATTATGCAGTTCCAAACGAACTTCTCGGTTGGCGAGCTTGATCCTCTTATTCGCGCTCGCACCGATCTGGAGCAATATCGCAATGCTCTTGAGGAAGCCACTAACGTCATTATCCAGCCCCAGGGTGGGTTTAAACGCCGTGATGGTATGAAGTTTATCTATGACTTTGGCTCTAGCTTTACTGACTTTAAGGTAATCCCGTTTGAGTTTAGCGTGGATGATAGTTACCTTTTGGTGTTCGTCACTCAAAGGATCTACGTCTTTAAGGCTGGTGTCTTGCAAACCAACATCAACGGTTCTGGCAATGATTACATTACGGCAACAGACATAACCACAGCAATGCTGGATGAAATCAACTATACGCAAGCGGTCGATACTCTCATTCTCTGCCATGAGGATCTGCAAACGAAACGCCTGGTGCGTAACAGTGATACGAGCTGGACGCTAGAGAACCTGCCAATCACAAACCTGCCTCAGTACGCATATGCCTTTGATACGCATATGCCCGACTTTTCGATTACGCCAAGTGCATCTAGTGGAAACATTACTATTACTGCATCTAGCGTAACAACCGATACTGGAACGGCGCAAGGCGGTGCAGCGGCTACCATTACGCTAAAGCTTGCGTCAAGCTATACGACTGACGATCAGCCAAACGGTATGTTCATAACATTAACTTCCGGCACTGGATCGGGTCAGACGCGGCACGTTGAGGATTATACTGCGTCAACAAAAGTTCTTGCTGTATATCCAGCGTGGGATACTGCGCCCGACAACACTACGGGTTATAAAGTAGAGGCATTTGCGCCTGCTGCCGTTGGCGAATACGCCCAAGTCACAAGCACATTCGGCCGCGCTCGATATGTCGAGTATGTTTCTCCAACTGAAATGAAAGCGGTAACTGAAGTTGCATTCTTTGATACCGATGAGGTCACTGCTGGATTTTGGGAAAGTGAGCATGGGTATGAGGATGTTTGGTCTAACACCCGTGGCTGGCCACGCTCTGCTGCGTTCCATGAGGGCCGGTTATACTTTGGTGGCTCTAAGTCTCGCCCTAATACAATTTGGGGTTCCGGCGTAATTAACTACTTTGACTTCGCCGCCGGTACTGGCCTGGATGATGAAAGCGTTGAGGCAACGATCAATACCAATCAGCTCAATACAATCGTCAATCTATTCTCTGGCAATGACTTTCGGATCTTCACGACCGGCGGTGAGTTTGTAATCTTGCAGGGAACGAATGAGCCGATCACTCCATCGACATTCTTTGTACGGCCACAGACCCGCCTGGGATCAAAAGCTGGTATTCCAATCGAAGAGCTGAATGGCGCGTCAATCTTTATTCAACGCCAGGGTAAATCAATCAACGTGTTCCAGTTTGGCGATACGACTGCATCTTACCAGGTGCGCAACATATCAGCCCTAAGCTCTCACTTGCTCAAGAACCCTGTTGATATGGCTGCGCGTAGAGCTGCGTCTACGGATGAGTCTGATCGTCTGTTTGTGGTAAATGGCACTGACGGATCTATGGCGGTTTACTCTATCCTGGTTGGTCAGAATGTTATTGCTCCCAGCCGGTTCGTTACGGATGGTGAGTATATCGCTGTCGGTGTTGAGGTTGCAGATGTTTATGTAATCGTTAAGCGCACTGTAAACGGCTCAGATAACTATATGCTGGAGAAGTTTGATCCAAACCTTACCCTGGATAGCGTTAAGAGCGGCGGAGCGGCCTCCTCAGTGACGATGGACCAGTTGCAGGGGGAGACTGTTCAGATCATTAGAGATGGCGTCCTAGAGCCAGAACAGGTGGTCCCGGCTTCCCCATACACAATTACCTTTGCTTCACCAGCTACGTCTAGCTATCAGGTCGGGCTGAACTATACGGTCACAGCCAGGACAATGCCTGCGGAGCCGGTGCTTTCGTCTGGATCGGTACAGGGCTTTAAGAAGCGGATTATCCAGGTTGATGCTATCGTCAACAGCACGAAGGACATGACGATCAACGGCAAACAGATTTCGTTTAGAAACTTTGGCGAAGATGTGTTGGATTCTCCGGTCGAGCCTTTCACTGGCATAAAAACTGTGCATGGTCTTCTGGGGTATAGCGGAACGGGGCAGATTACGATTAGCCAGAATGTTCCATTGGAAATGATTGTTCTCGGTCTTGAGTACCGTTTAAGCGTGGGGAATTAAAATGGAAGCTGCTTTTACAGCCATATCAATTGGAAGTAAGTTAGGGCAGGCTAGTGCGCAACGTGATGTTGGCCGCGCTCAACAAGAGAGCTATGAGCGGCAAGCGCAACAGGCAGAGTTAAAAGGCCGGTCTGAAGCTATTGCTTACAAACAGCAAGGCTCAGAGGCTTTGAAAAGATTGAATGAAACTCTTGCCGCAATTATTGCTAGGGCTGGTGCTGGCGGGGTTGATCCTACATCTGGATCTGCGGCGACCATGCAAATGTTTGCTGTGTCAGAGGGAAGCATGGAAGCTGCCGTTGCAAAAGACAATGCCGATCTCGCTCTTGGAGAAGGTTATACGCAGGGCGGTATTTATAGATCTGCTGGTTCAACCGCAATGAAGACTGCGAATGTAAGCGCCGCCGCGAGTGTTGGCGAGGCGGCTTATATGGCCGGTCAGTTATATAGTTAGGTTAGGTTAAGCGATGGCACAACTTCCACGATATCAGCGACTAGGGGTAAGAACCCGTCAGCCAGGTAATATTGATTTCGCTGATACGCGGGAGCAAGCAAGGTATTCTCAGACCCTTTCTCAGCAACTTGATCGGATGTCTCAATTTGCTTTTAAAGAAGCTTCCCGGTTTGCTGAAATTCGTGGCCAAGAACGTGTGCGCGATGAAGGTGCTATCGAAACCCTTGAGGCGATAGAAGAAAAAGGCGGAGCATTTGGTATTGCAGACCGCGCCGCTTATGAGCTGGGTAGTCGTGTCGCTGTTGCTGAAATACAAAATACTGCTGAAATCGAAACTATGCGGATTTTGAACGATGCAGAAAGGAATGAAACTCCATTTACTAGGGTGCAAGATCAATTGTTAGATCTTACTGATGGTTACTCGGAATCATTGAGATTAATTGATCCAACTGCTGCGGCTGTTTTAAGAGAAAACCTAAACGGGGTAACAGCAAAGGCGACAGAAAGATACTCAAATTGGTATGTAAATTTACAAGCTCAAAAGCAAAAGGTGAAAGCTGCTAACGCGGCGGATCTGCAATATAACAATATTATTCAAGGCGCAATTCTTCCAGGTTCAAACGCTGTAACAATCAAACAACAAATTGCTAAATCTGTTGAGCTTTTAGGCGGTTTGGCACTTTCTGAAAAACAATTGAAAGCTTTTGAGCTTAAAGCATACAATGATGCTATAAAAGAGAACTATATATTTAATTTCAACTCTTCTCCGGTTGAAGAGCAAGAAATAATCTTAAAAAGAATGGAAACAATTCCTGCTCCTGGCATGACTTTGCAAGAAACCCAATCATTTAGAAAGAGTTTGCAAGGAACATACAATAAAAACAACCAGATTCGTGAGCAAAAGGTTTCCAACGTGGTGTCATTGATTTCTGAACAAGACGACATTGCTACCGCTGGGGGCATTGTATCTCAGAAAATGCTAACCGAAATAGAAGCTCAACTTGATGCTTTTGGTCCAGAGGGCGATAGAGCTAGAGCTGCTTATGAGCGCATGACCTTTGATGTCGATATGGCGAACAACCTTAAAGCAATGATGCCATCTGATTTGGCTAATTTTGTTACCTCAATAGAAGCTGGTCTCCCTAACATTGGTGAGCCTGGTCGGGATACAGATGTAGAAGTCAAGACATATGATTTCGCTGTTAAAATGTTGGATCAATTCAATAAAGACATAAAAGACAATCCAATTTCTGCTGCTGTAAAAAGACAACTTACCGATGATAATAATAACTTAATTCAAATTAAACCAATTGATTTCAATCAAGATCCAAATGGTGTGGTTGCCGATCTTAGTTTAAGGTTTGACCAAGCAAAGCTAGTCTCTAAAGCATATGGAACACCTCTTACGTTGTTTACTAAAGAGGAAACCAAATTGTTTTCCAATGCTCTTAAATCTGCGTCTTTGAACGATAGGTTGATTGCCTTGGAATCTGTTGCCGCAAGTGGAGATGCTATTGCGCTTCAAGCCTTTGAAGAGCTTGCTGGTACAGATGGAGCGTTTTATGCCGCCGTAGGTGCTTCAATGGTTTCTGGAAACAGAGATGTGGCCACCCGTGCATTACAGGGCCAAGCTATTATTGAGGCAATGGGCAAGCCTAAACTTACATCAGACGCCGGTGCGCCGGACGCAGATTCAATTTCTAATGAGGTGTTTAGATCTGTATTCGGTGAAACCCTAGACGCTATACCGGCTTACAGAGCGATGGCTGAAAACCTGTACGCTTTCTATGCGGAGGGCGCTACTGAGTTCAACAAAGAACTTTGGATAAATTCTTTAAACCAGGCTGTTGGATTTAATCCTGAGAATGGAACCGGTGGTATTGATACAGTAAGGTCTGTTTCGACACTTATCCCTAGTGGAAATACCGCTCTTGATGTGTCTAACGCTTTAACAGAAATGGACGCAGATATACTTTCTGCGGCTACGGCAACGGGGCAAACAATAGCTCCTGAGTTGTTTGAGGCTTTGTCCGGTGAGATCGATTTATCTCTAGTTGATCCCGGAGCTAAGATATATCAGGTAACAAAAAACGAGGGCACTTCTGGAGATTACAATCTTGTTTCTTTAGGAGGTAACAATTACGGATTTATGTATAAAGACAGTGGCGACTTCATTGACGATGACAATGGGGATATACTTGTTTTTGACTTAAAAAAGGTAATTGAACTTACTGCCGCCCGTGGCCCGGTTTATTATACGCAAGATCAGAAAGATGCGTTTGATGCTCAGAAGGATGTAGGCCAAGGAATTGTTCCAGAAGCATTGCTGGAGAAAATGGCTGCACCGGGCATTGGCGTAATACCATCGACTATTGTATCTACGACAACATCTCTTGCGGAAACCGTATCAGACGTTGCTGAAGCTGTATCTGAAGCCCCGGCTGCTGGTGCTGCCGCTATAAGTGAGCTGGATGAAAGAGAGGCGATCCAAGCTAGACTAATTGAGCTGCGCAAGCAATTTGATCCGGGAACAAACAGCCACAAATACCTTAGCACCTTTATCAAACGTGCGTTTGACTCAGAGAAAATTTCCTTGGAAGATCTAAAAACCGTGGAAAGAGATTTTAAATGAACCTTGGAAAAGCAGATATAAAGTTTTTAAATTCTGATCCAAGAAGGAAGATGTCAGCTCCCGCGGCTACATGGGTTGAGAATGTTGTAAAGGCTAAAGACGTAGGTTTTTTAAATGGTGACGCTGGATCAAACTCACCAGGTTTTGCCAAGTCACAAGTTTGGGAGCCTATAATTGAATCGCTTAATGAAACTGAGTTTCTGAATAACGGCGAGAGATGGACTAATCCTGCTCGGTATCTAATATCTGCGCCGACTACTGGACAGTATAAGTCTGAAAAGGCTTATAACAATGCGATTGAAAAGATCTTCTCCACTATTCGTCAGAATCAGATCAATCTTTCTCCTGATCTAAACCAGGTAAATGAAAGCTTCATTGAGAAACAAACTGTTGAGTTGGTAAATAGAGAGCGTGCTGAGTTACAAAAGCTTTCCGATGATAACCCTGGGTTCTTGTATGGAACGGCTCGGTTCGGTGGCGCAATGGCTGCATCATTAAGCGATCCGGTTACTCAGCAAGCTATGATGTTGGAGGGCGCTGTTGCCATTGGCAGAACCATGTGGCGTCAACTATTTAACTCTGCTGTTTTGAATGGTGGAGCTGGTGCTTTTTCTGAGATTGCAGTTAAAGAATGGTATGATGAGCTTGACGTTGATTATGAGTTTTCTGACTTTGTGGCTAATGTTTCTGCAAACGCTGCCTTGGGTGCGGCTTTTCCCCTTGCTGGTGCCGGCATAAAGCTAACAGCTAATCAAGCAAGGAAAGGGTACTTAGCTCTAACTGGAAACAACCAGCGTGGCACATTGGAAAATCGTGAAATGGCTGCGGGTCTATTAGAGGCTGAAGAGTTCGAAGAATTAGAAAATCCACTTCAATCGACCACACCTAATGAAGCTCAATATGTTCATAACCAAAGGCTAGTTGAGGCCGGTGCTGCTGCTGCCAATGCGCAACCACCGGCTATGTCTCCAGATGCTCCATTGCCCATGAGCGCTGCTTCTGTGAGTGCAGCCAATCTTGAAGGGGTAAACCTTATATCTATGGTGAAAGCCTCTGATATTGGTGTTGACGCGGAAACATTCCAATTTAAAGCAGAGGGTGATGAGTTTGGTGTTACTGCAAGACTGCAAGGCGTCCAAACATTCAACCCATATTGGGCTGGCACTGTTAGCGTTTATGAATATGCAGATGGCCGAAAGGTTATTGCAGACGGGCATCAACGTCTTGGACTAGCTAAACGCATTATGGCTCAAGATCCTTCTCAGGATATCAGTCTACACGCATACACATTTAGAGAAGTAGACGGTATCACGCCGGAAGAAATGCGCGTAGTCGCTGCTTTAAAAAACATAGTAGAGGGAAGCGGCACATCGATTGATGCTGCAAAGGTCTTGCGTGTAGATCCTTCTAGGCTTCCAGATTTGCCACCAAATTCAGAGCTTGTGCAGCAAGCTAGAGGCATAATGCCGTTAAGTGACAATTCATTTGGCATGGTTGTAAACGGGGTTGTACCGGCTAAGTATGCTGCATTTGTGGGTCGGTTGATTGACGATAAAGATCTGCAAGACGCAGCAATGAGTGTGCTTGCCAAAGCCAACCCAGAAAACAAATTCCAAGCTGAAGCTATAGTTCGCCAGGTTAAGGAAACCCCTTCAGAGCAAGTAACTCAAATATCTTTGTTTGGCGAAGAGCTAATGACAGAGAGTTACTATTTCGAGCGTGGCAAAATTCTGGACAGGGCTTATAAAGAATTGCGCAGAGACAAAGCTGCGTTTGAAACACTTGTCAGAAACGCTGAAAGGTTGGAAGCTGAGGGAAACATCCTTGCGGCTGATGCAAATCAAAGAAAGGCGGCTACAGATGCCCAAACGATCACGCTCCTCCAGGCGCTCGCAAACCGCAAAGGGCCGCTCTCAGACGCCCTCAACGATGCAGCAAAGACAGCAAGGGACACAGGAAGCTATGGCCCAGCCACAAGCGGATTCCTTGATGCTGTCAGACGATCAATTGACGCAGGCGATTTCCAAAGCATATCTGCTGGCGACATTGGACGCGGCGTCGATGGTACAGCGGAGGTCACGCGACCTTCAATTGAAGAGCCAATCCTAGAGGGATTTGACGAACCTACAGGGCCAGCTTCAGATCAACAGACCGGGCAGCTTATAACAGATATGTTCGGTGCTGATGAGGTTGAGCCTGGTAGCTTGCAAGATCTCAGCAGGTTGCTGGACCAGAGCCCAACAAGAGAACAGATAGACAATCATCCATCTGTTTTGCGAGCTTTGGATGAAATTGCGTCCAAGCCAGATACCGTTAAGATTGATGGCTATGATTCAGATGATTGGCACAACTCTCGCGTTTATAAAATAAATGGTGAGGATGTTGTTTCTACAGATGAGGCTATGCTTCGGTTTGAGCGTGATGCTGAAGCTTTAGCATTTAAAGAGTTGAATTTAGATGTTGAGCCAGTATTAGCAAACAAAGAGCTTACTATAGTTCTTGGCCCCCCGGCTGCTGGTAAAAGCACCATAGCAAATGAGTTAGCTATAGCTAATAGGTCTGCAATCCTTGATAGCGACGAGATCAAAAAAACTTTGCCAGAATATGAGGGTGGCGTTGGGGCTTCTGCGGTTCATGAGGAAAGTTCTAATCTAGCAAAAGAATTGCAGGCATTAATGATAGAGCGTGGCACAAATATTGTGCTGCCAAAAGTAGGTCATTCAGCCTCTAGTATTCGGGATGTGATATCACTATATAAAAATAAGGGTTACAAAGTTCGCCTTGTAAATATGGACGTAACTCCGGAGAACGCTTTTCAACGTATGATCCGGCGATTTGTGTCTACCGGAAGAATTATTCCCCCAGAGTACCTTGATAGAGTTGGGTCTAATCCTTCAGCTACTTATAAAACATTAAAACAGGAGGGCTTGGCAGATGGCTATGCAGAAATTGACAACAACGGTGGCTTCAATGAACCTAAAACCGTCAGAGAAATCTCAGGAGACAACCCGTTACTCGGATCTAGCTTCGATGTACCTTCGGGTGGACGAACAGGACCAGACGCTATCAGAAGCGCAGAGCGCGAGGGTGCAGAGGATCTTATCCAAACAGAAGCTTTAGCTGACGCAGACATGGATCTTGAAGTTCCTGTAGGTCAGAGGCTCAATCCAGAGACAAACGAGCTTGAGGCTGTTTCAATGCCATTGAAAGACCTTCGTGCTATGATGGATGAAGAAGACGCTGTAATGAAACGGTTGGAGTTCTGTACGATATGAGTTTTAGAAAATGTATTGATGATGGTGTTGCTGCCGGTGAGCTTTCTTCCGAAAAGGCCGAAGAGATTAAAAACCTCTTTGGGGATCTTGAGGTTCAGTATAATAAACAAATGGGTTTTGCTGCGGCCAGCTCCAAGGCTGCTTTAGATACATCTGCGGCTATAAAGAAATTATCGAAGGAAAAGAAACGCCGTGCAATGTTACAGGCTAAAACCTGGACAAAAATACGAATGCACATGGATACATTCGTAACGGCGGTTACAGGTGAGCAAGACAAATACAAAGCTACATTTGATATCTTTGAGCAATCTGTAACATCTCGCTTTAACAGTGTCGCCCAGGTGCAAAGCGCAATCCGATCCAGAGCAACATCGAAAATGGATCAGTTTCTTGGAACCTTTAAAAGAAACATTATTGGAGAAACTAGGGAAAAAGCAAAGTTAGAAAATGTTATCAGTGAAATATTTAAGCCAGGATCAACCGATGACGTTTCAGCGCGACAAATGGCTGAAGCTTGGGCAGAGGCCGCTGAGTATTTAAGGTTAAGGTTTAACGCTGCTGGTGGTGCTATACCGAAACGCAAGGATTGGGGTATGCCTCAATTCCACAACTCTGTTGCGGTTGCTGCTGCTGGATTTACTTCGTGGCGCGATACGATCCTTCCAAAGCTTGATGTTAATAAAATGATTGATGAGCAAACGGGATTGCCATTTTCTCCGCAAAAGCTTGAGCTTGTTTTGAAAGATGTTTTTGAAACTATCCGGACAAACGGTCAGAATAAAAACAAACCTGGGAGCTTTGCTGGGAACCAATCGTTTGCTTCACGACATCAAGACCATCGTTTTCTTGTATTTAAAGATGCTGACAATTGGATGAAGTACCAAGAGGCGTTTGGAAATCCCAATGCTTTCGATGTTATGATGGCTCATATCGACAATATGTCCAGAGACATTGCTTTGATGGAAGTGATGGGTCCAGATCCAAAGACCACTTTAAGATTTATGAAAGACACTCTTACAAAAGAGGCCAGTTTATCTGGTGATGCAAAACAAATTAATAGTGCATCCAAAGCAAATGCGTTTCTTGATGATCTGTATTCCGCCACGGTAGGAACAAACAATGCGCCGGTAGATGGCGTATTAGCAACAACTATGGCTGGCACAAGGAATGTTCTTCATTCGGCCCAGCTTGGTAGCGCAGCTATTGCAGCTATAACCGATACTAATTTTGGGCGGATAGCCAGGACAATGAATGGCCTTCCCCAAACTAAGATGATTTCAAAGTATTTAGAGTTTATGAACCCGCTTTCTCTTGAGGAAAAGGGCCGCGCAGCAATTAGGCTGGGTCTTACTGCTGAAGGATGGTCCACCTTGGCCGCTGGGCAGATGCGTTATGTCGGGGAAATATCTGGTCCAGAAGTAACTAGACGAATATCTGATTTTGTTATGAGAGCTTCGTTGCTCTCTCCATGGACGCAGGCGGGCAGATGGTCCTTTGGTATGGAGTACCTCGGATTCTTAGCTGACAATGTTAATTTGCAGTTTAAGGATCTCCCTGCAAATATGCAAAAGAGCATGGAACATTATAATATTGGCGCTGACAAATGGGAGATTATGCGCAAAACCCCTCTATATGATTATGAGGGTGCGAGGTTCCTAAGAGCTGAAGATATTGAAAACCGCACCGATATAAACCCAGAGCTGGCCCGTGACCTTGCAACAAACCTATCTGTAATGATCGACACAGAAACTAACTTTGCTGTGCCTAGTAGCTCTCTCCGTGGCCGTGTGGCGATTACAGGTGATGCCAAGCCAGGGACATTAGCCGGTGAGCTTACAAGATCCTTTGCAATGTATAAGAATTTTGGTGTTACCCTAGTAAACACGCACATCATGCGTGGATTGGCCCAGCCTACGGGCAGAGGAAAGGGCGCTTATTTTGCAGACCTTATGATAAGCACAACACTTATGGGCGCTTTGGCAATGCAGCTAAAGGAAATGGCAAAAGGTAGAGACCCACGGCCAATGAACACCGCTGAGTTTTGGGGCGCTGCTTTCATGCAGGGTGGTGGCCTTGGTATCTATGGCGACTTTATGTTTGGCAGCGTTAATAGGTATGGTGGCGGCTTGGCTGAAACTATTGCCGGTCCCGTAGTCGGATTTGCAAACGATGTTTCTCAGCTAACAGTAGGCAACATACTCCAGGCTGCACAAGGTAAAGACAGTAATGCTGCAAGCGAGTTCATTGGGTTTGCCGGACGATATACTCCTGGATCTAGTTTATGGTATGCACGACTTGGCCTTGAGCGATTGGTTATTGACCAGGGTAAACTGTGGGTCGATTCTGATACGCGCACAAAGATGCGTAGAAACGCTTCTAAGTATCGAACACAATACGGTCAAAAATACTGGTGGTCACAGGGCGAGGCTCTCCCCGAAAGATCTCCAGAGCTATCAAACGTGTTTGAGTAAATGGAACAAATCTGCTATAGAGTGAGCAAAGGAACGGGAAAACGACATGAGTGATATTGCAATCAATCCAGTAACGCGGCGCGTTCAGTTCACAGGTAATACTGGAACAGGCCCGTTTGCCTTTACTTTCAACATCCTGGCAGATAGTGATATCGCTGTCTACAAAGGCACAGTCTTGCTGACGCTGACAACCGATTATACGGTCAGTATTAATGCAAATGGCACAGGGTCTATCACTCTCACAGCCGCTCTCATAGCCTCAGACGTTCTTACAATCATTGGTGGCCGTGAGCTTTCCCGCACCACAGACTTTGTTACAGCCGGTGATCTTCTCGCTTCTAGCTTGAATGAACAGCTAGACAGTAACGTGATTATGACCCAACAGCTTGACGAGAAGCTTGGTCGTGGCCTGTTTGTGAACCCTGGTGATGTGTTCACTGACCTGGAGCTGCCACTCAAGGATGCTCGTAAGGGCACTGTTCTTGGCTTCAACGCAGCCACAGGCGATCCAGAGCCGGGTCCAGAGATCGGGGATGTCGATACCATTGCGGCAATCTCTGCTGACATCAAGACGCTGGCAGAAATCCAAGACGGTACGGTTGCAACTAACGCCATTACAAACGTCAATACGATCCGCACAGATGTGACCACTGTTTCCGGTATCTCTGGAAACGTGACAACTGTTGCTGGCAATACGACTAATATTAACTCCGTTGCTGGAAACTCTACAAACATCAACACGGTTGCCGGTATAGATTCGGATGTCACAACCGTTTCTGGTATAAGCGCAAATGTAACTACGGTTGCCGGTAACACATCAAACATTAATACGGTCGCCGCTGATGGCGCTGATATTGGCGCGGTCGCTGGATCTATCTCGAATGTAAATACCGTTGCGGGTGACATTGCTAATGTAAACACAAACGCAACAAACATTGCATCCATCAATACAAACGCAACCAATATTACTGACATTCAAAACGCGAGCGCAAATGCTGCATCTGCTTTGGCCAGTAAGAATGCCGCTGCTACTAGCGCCGCTAATAGCTCGAACAGCGCCACGCTGAGTGAAGCATCTCGTATAGCTAGTGTTGCTGCGCAGGCTGCTGCCGAAACCGCAGAGGCTAATTCCGAAACCGCTGAGACCAACGCTGCTGCCAGTGCATCTTCTGCATCCACAAGCGAATCTAACGCTTCGGCAAGCGAAACTAACGCGGCTTCCTCGGCCGCAACGGCGACGACACAGGCCGGGATAGCCACGACCAAAGCCGGAGAAGCGGCTGCATCGGCCACGGCTAGTGCAAACTCTGCTACCGCATCGGAAGCTGCAAAGGATGCAGCACTTGCTGCCCTTGATAACTTTGATGATCGTTACCTGGGGGCCAAGGCTTCCGATCCTACGCTGGACAATGACGGTAATCCGTTAGTTTCTGGAGCTTTATACTTCAATACAACAGACGATGTGATGAAGGTATATACAGGTAGTCAGTGGGTTGCTGCTTACGCTTCCCTCTCAGGCGCGCTCTTGGTTAATAACAACCTGTCTGACGTTGCTGACGCTGCTGCAAGCCGGACAAACCTTGGCCTTGGCACAGGTAATACACCTACATTTGCAGGCATTAATACAACTGGCAACGCTACCTTCGGTGACAACGACAAAGCCATCTTCGGCGCTGGGTCTGACCTACAGATTTTTCACGATGCTTCAGACAGTTGGATCGTTGATAACGGAACAGGTGGACTCAAGTTTGGCGTGGCAGGAACGGGTACAAGCGGTTTCTATAAAAACACTGGTGATGAAACTATTGCGACGTTTGAACCTGATGGGCCAGTTACGCTTTATTACAACAACGCGACTAAACTCGCCACCACCAGCACAGGTGTAGACATTTCTGGGACTTTGACCAGCGATGGGCTGACTGTGGCTGGAGGCATAACAACCACTGTTCCTACAGTTACGCTTGATGTCGTGGAAGAAAGTTCTAATGCAGACGGACTTATCGGATTAAGCGCAGAAGGCTCTGGCCGATCGCAAATTCGATCTACTCACTCACTAGGTAGTGCGTCAGATTTGCGTTTGATAACGGATGTTGGAGGTAGTGCAAGAGACCGTTTAAAAATTGACGCCAACGGCGACATCAGCTTCTACGAGGACACAGGCACCACGCCAAAAATGGTGTGGAAGAGTGCTGATGAGCGGCTAGGGATTGGTAATTCTGCTCCAACAGAAAAACTACACATCAAAGGCACAAACCCTAGAATTTACGTTGAGGGCGACAGTAGTAGTTACTACCCATCAATTCGTGTAACAGGTGTTAACGGCGGCATTTCTCTGGGTACATACCACGGCGGGAATATTAGCGGTGAAAACGGAATTACGTTTCTAACAGGTTCGTCAGCCACGGATGCTGGCACTCAGCGCATGAAACTGGACAGCAGCGGTAACTTGCTGGTGGGTCAGTCTAGTACAACACAACCGGGGGTAGGGAATACTACAACAGGTTTTGGTATAAGAGATAATGGTCTGTTCTTTGCTAGCGCATACAATGGTCGCACGGGTACGTTCTCAAGGTCGGGTACTGATGGCCCTATTCTAGGAATTTACAAAGACGGCTCCAGTGTGGGGAGTATTGGGACTGCATCTAGCCGCTTAGTTATTGGTACAAGATCGGAAGAGCACAC
>ERZ1048068.555-NODE-555-length-33456-cov-10.417652_pt1 | contig 33456 bp, 33 predicted proteins | sample MGYA00383098_ERZ1048068 | MGnify/ENA primary metagenome ERZ1048068 (study PRJEB29581, sample SAMEA5548368) | metagenome | biome: marine; feature: coastal; material: water | depth 1 m | study: Short-term variability in the microbial, nano- and picoplankton... | reverse complement strand
TTCTTCGGGCATTTCTTCTTCGGGCATTTCTTCTTCGGGCATTTCTTCTTCGGGCGTTTCTTCTACCATGTATTCGGGTATTTGATTCGCATTATTTTGGACTCCAGCCATATTATCATTCCCATCATATAACGGAGATGCGGTTGTTAATAAATTATTTCCTTGAAACGGTTCTAAACTACCACTCATCCATTCATTGGTCGCCATTAATAATATTATATAATATTTTTTTTTGAATTAATATATACTATTAATATAAATGAGTCTAATAAATACTATTTTAAATGAAACAACAAATTTAGATAATTATTTTGTGGATAAACAATTTCCTAAAACAGTAAACTATTGTGGATTAGAAAAAGAGAATACAGAAAATAAAAAAATATACGAACGAAATTTACCTATAGATAATATTGAAAAAAAACAAATTTTAACTCCCCAATTTTATAATAACTCTAACTATTTATTTCGCGAACAAGAAAATGTATTTCCACCTAAAACAGAAGAATTAATTAAAGATAAATCATTATTAAATGGTAATTATCCAAAAAAATATTTAGAACAAAACTTTGTTAATATTGATAATGAATCTTTTTTATATAATATCAATATTCCCTATAGTAAAATTGAACAAAGAAATATTTTAACTGTTGTTTCTGATGATTTAATTAAAACCCATAATAATGTGAATAGTCCTACCATGTCCGTATTTGAACCAAATAAAAAAGATACCTTAAAGTTTGGTAAAAATCCATTTAATCAAGAGACTAAAAGAAAAAATATAATTAATGATAGATTGACAAGAGATCAAGAATGGTGTAATGGTTATCCATTAGAATATGACTCTAAAAATGAAACTAAAGAACCTTTACCTGTATATACAGACGATGATAATTATGCTAAATTAAATTAATTTAAATTAAATTATTTTTTAGATTTTTGATATTTTTTGGAAATTAAATCCAAACAATCAGCTTCATTTAATTCTTCTGGAACTTTATCAAATATTTTCACATTAATAAATTTATTATTTTTTTTATAACTAATATAAGGTCCATAAGGACCATTCTTAATAGTTATAGAATCATTTATCTTTTTTATGATTGAACTTTCAGGATTAGAACTTGTACTTGTACTTGTACTTTTCTCTATAATACGAATTGCTTCTTCTAATGTTGTATCAGTTTCAGAATTAATAATTGAGTAATTTTTTTTATCATACACAATATAAAGACCAAATTTACCTTTTTTAACAACAATATTTTTTTTTTTATATTTTCCAAGCGATTGAGGGTATTTTAATAATCCAATTGCTTCATCTAGTGTAATACTATCTAATTTAAAATCGCCTAAAGGTGAAAACTTATTATTACATTGAATAACTGGACCATATTTTCCAATATAACATAGAATATCATGTTTTGTTTTTGGACATTTTCCCAGAAGTCTTTTATGTTTATTTTTTTCTAATGATTGCTTCATTAAAATATCAGAATTGGCATATAGATCTGTATAAATCTTTTTTAGAAATTGTGTCCAGTCTAATTCACCTTGTGAAATTTTATCTAATTCATTTTCAATAATAGATGTATATTTGTAATCTATAATGGCACTAAAATGTGTATTCATAAATCCATTTACTATTTCACCCATATCTGTTGGAACCATTTTTTGTTTCTCTCCACCACATTTTATTTCTAATGTTTTTTCTTTAATTGTTTCTTTTACTAATTCCAAAACTACTCCATATTTAGTAATACTTTCAATGTCTTTTTTTTCAACATATTTTCGTTCTTGAACGATTGAAACCATATTGGCATAAGTACTCGGTCTGCCAATACCAAGTTCATCCAATTTTTTAATTAAACTCGCTTCTGTATATCTAGAATGGGATGGTTTTGAGAATTTCTCTTGACCCTTAATAAATTTATAAGAAACCATATCATCTTTCTTTAAAACAACATTAGGATTATTAATTTCTATTTTATTCGATTCATTTGGTTCATTTGGTTCATTTGGTTCATTTGGTTCTATGTTATAAACTTTAAGAAAGCCATCAAATAGTATTTTTTCGGTTTTATTAGTAAAATAGTATTCTTTAGGAAGCTTATTACCTTTAATAATTGCTGTTGTTAATTCAATCTTGGCATTTTTCATCTGTGAAGCAATCGTTCTTTTCCAAATTAATTTATATAATTTAATGTCATTTAGAGACATATTTGAATCATCTGCAATATCTACAATTGTCATTTTACAAGGTCTAATCGCTTCGTGTGCCTCTTGACAATTCGAATTTTTATTTTTATAAGTATTATTTTCATAATATTCTTTACCATAATTAGTTTCAATAAATGATTTAATTTTTAGTTTTGCTTCATCGGAAAGCATAACAGAATCTGTTCTCATATAGGTAATATAACTATTCTCATATAGTACTTGGGCACACTTCATAGTTGTTTTGGGAGACATCTTAAATTTATTACTTGCTTCTTGTTGTAATGTAGAAGTAATAAATGGTTGTTGTGGTTTTCGAGTAGTTGTTTTCTTCTCTATATCATGAATTTTAAAATTTGATTGTTTACATAGATTTAATAGTTTAAGAGCATCTTCTTTTGTTTTTATTTCTTTATTGAGATCTGCCGAAAAATCGTGACCTAGATATTCCACAAAATCCCCATTCAATTTGAAATTTGATACACTATTAAATTTTTTTATTTCTTGTTCACGTTCTATAATTAATTTTAGTACAACGCTCTGAACTCTTCCAGCAGATAATGAATTATCTTTTTTATATGAACTCTGTATATGTTTCCATAATAGAGGGGTAATAATATATCCGATCAATCTATCCAATAAACGCCGGGCTTGTTGTGCGTACACCATATCCATATCTAAATCTGTCGCTTGTTTAACCGAATGGGTGATTGCCTTCTGGGTTATTTCGGTAAATAGCATACGTTTTCGTTCTGTTTTTTTTAATTTCAATATTTCTGATAGATGCCAAGCAATACTTTCACCTTCTCTATCATAATCACAAGCCAATAGTACTTTCGGATTTTTTCCCAATGATTTATAAAGTTGTTTGATGGTTTTAATAATATGTTTTTTATCATTGGATTCTTCATAATTTGGTTTAAAATTGTTATCCACATCTATGGAAAGATCTTCTTGAGGTAAATCGCGAACATGGCCGTAACTGGCAGTAACTATATAATCTGAACCTAAAAACTTTTGAACTTTGGGGATTTTGCTTTTGGATTCAAGAATAACCAAGGTTGACATTTTACTAATAATTAAGATTAATATTAATAAAACCTAAAAATTGTTTCAAATTTATTTTTATTAAAAATGATTTAATTAAAATTAAATAATAAAGAATTAATAACTAATCAAAAATAATATCATAATAAATATTTAAAAGATAAATAGATATAAATTATAATAATAACAATAATAATAATAATGTCTTTAATAGATTGTAGTCAAGTGTATGTTACACATTCCAAAATGACTGATGGATTAGGGGCTTTTGCCAAAAAAGAATTTAAAAAAAATGAGGTTATCGAAATAGGATTAGCCTATATTGTAGATTTGGATGGAAACACAAACGACCATGTATTTACCTGGTACGACAAATCAAATCCATTTAATAAACCTAAATGGGCATGTTGTTCTGGTTGTGTCACCTATTATAATACCAGTCTAAATCCAAATGTTAAAATGATTCGCGATTTTGAAAATAATACATTTAAAATAGTTGCTTTAACTGATATAGAAGCAAATGAAGAATTACACCATACCTATAAAAGTTTAAAATGGCGCAAATGTTTTAATGAACTAAATACTATATTAAATAACTGAAACTGACTTTTTCTTGGAATTTATTTGATTTAAATTATCTTTACCGAATAAGTCTAAATTTTCATTTAAACTATCATTTGATAAATCCAATGAAGTATGCGTGGTTGAACCAGAATCTTTAGTTGTTGCCATCTTAAAGTTCGTGTGTTCTTCTAAATCATTATATAAATCATTAAAATTATTTTCTTGTTGTTGTAATTTTAATAGTTTGAAATTACCACTATTTTCTAATCGCTTTTTCTGTGCTGAATATTTAATAATATCGGTAAATTGTAAGGTTCCTTCTAATTCTTCTTGAGCTTGATTATATAATGGAAAGATCTCTTCTTTATATATTTCAAGTATTTTAAGATATGTAACTTTATCTGCAAAATGTAAATCTTCTTGTAATTTTTTCATTCTAAATGTTGTAAAAATACTTTTTTCGATTGCTTTTGTATTATTTTCCATCGTTTCTTGAAATTTTTTAAATTTTATAATGGCAGTTATTAATCCAATACCAGTCGCAATTACTAATGGACCTAATTTAAAAAACTGTTTTGTGGGTTCATCTGCTCTTTCTACATCAACATCATTTTTTATTGCTTCTAAAACTGTTAAAACCGCCGAAAATATTAAAATTAAAATATTGAAATAATCAAATAAATGTTTATACTCTTCTTGTTTCATCTCAGTAATAATTTTTCTTTCTTGCATTCTATCTATCTTTTTTTGTAATCGTTGAATTAATTCTGATTTACCTTCTTTAGATTTAATGGTATCTAACATTTGTTCTTCTAATTGCATAACGTCATCTTCTATATTTGTCTCTTTTTTTTTTAGTAGTGTTTCTATTTTCTTTTTACTAACTATAGTATTTGTCATTTTATTACTAAAATCAATTCTGCTTTATATAGTTTTTATTATGTGTAATAATAATGTTTGTTTTTCATGAATTTTAGTTTCAAGTATTGACTCTAAGCTTTGTAATTTCGTAGTATTATCAAATTCTTTTTTTTTAGAACAATGACTCTTATATAAATTCACAATAGTATCTATTAAGTCATTTTTGCTTTTTTTTATTTTAATAATATCATTATTTATTTTATCTAATTTACGTTTATATTTAAAAAATGCCCCACTCTTTTTTTTGTCTAATAATTTTTCAAATGAAGAGGTTGTAAGAAATCTATTAAGAGGTTTTTTTACCATTTAAATATATTAAAGAATTTAATTACTAAGTAGATAAATGAATAGTTTATATAATATTTCGTCTATAGATGGGAGATACAATGAAACCACAGAAGTATTTCATAAATATTTTTCAGAGTTTGGTCTTATAAAATATAGAGTATTAATTGAAATTGAATACCTCATTTTTCTTAATAATTATAAATTAATGGAACCATTTACTAAAGAAGAATTTACTTATTTATTCACACTTCATATTGGTTTTAATTTAGAAGATGCCAAAAGAGTAAAAGAAATTGAATCTACTACTAAACATGATGTGAAGGCAATAGAATATTTTATTAAAGAGAAATTAGAGTCACATCCAACTTTAAAAACACATAGTCATTTTATTCATTTAGGATTAACATCCCAAGACATAAATAGTTCGGCAAATATGTTATCTATGAAACATGGTATAGAACATATTATAATTCCTCATTTAAACGACATTTTTAAACATTTAATTGATTTATCCGATGACTGGAAATGTATCCCAATCCTATCGCATACTCACGGACAACCTGCTAGTCCTTCTTTATTAGGTAAAGAAATATTAGTTTTTGTAGAAAGATTACATAATCAACTAAGTATGTTAAAAACGGTAAAATATACCACTAAATTTGGAGGAGCTGTTGGTAATTTTAATTCATTGGTATTTTCATTACCACATATTAATTGGATTGAATTTGCCGACAAATTTGTAAAAACATTAGGATTAGAACGCAACATCTATACAACCCAAATAGATCACTATGATAATTATTCCGTTATTTTTGATACCATAAAAAGAATCAACACTATTTTAATAGATTTATGTCAGGATATATGGTATTACATTTCTATGAATTATTTTTGCCTCAAAATTGTGAAGGGTGAAGTTGGTTCTTCGGCAATGCCACATAAAGTGAATCCGATCAATTTTGAAAATGCAGAAGGTAATTTATTATTGGCAAATAATACCTTTAATTTTTTATCGGATAAATTGCCTAAATCTAGATTACAACGCGATCTAACTGATTCTACCATTTTACGGAATATTGGATTGGCATTTTCATATTGTATGATTGGATACACGTCGCTCCATAAAGGATTACTTAAATTAGAAGTCAATAATAGTACTATAACTGAAGATTTAAAGAAAAATTATGTTGTAGTTGCTGAAGGTATTCAAACCAAATTAAAATTGCTTGGAATACATGATAGTTATGAAAAAATAAAAGATATTACCCGAACAAATACGTCTGATGTAGATTCATTAAAATTAAACTTACAAACCTATATTCATTCATTAGATATTGCAGAAAGTGATAAAAATGATTTACTATTACTAACGCCATTCAATTATACAGGTTGTGTGCCAAAACATTCTTTTTAATTTACTACTTTAAAAAATGTAATTAATAACATTAATATAGTAATTTATAATTATGTTAAATACACAAATTGCTAATAGAAATTATAAAACATGTATTTATAACGCATCTGGGGTCCATTGTATTACTAAAGAAGATTTACAAGATTTATACAAGTCATCATCTAGTATTGTGTTATCTAAAAGTTGTACTCTAGAATACAGAACTGGAAATGTTCTACCAAGATACTTTGATAATGATAATTTGAGTATAAATTCTTCGGGGTTGCCTAATATGGGTTATGATTTTTATAATCATTTAGGTGAGAACTTTGAATCCAAAGATTATTTTTTATCATTGGCTGGTATGAAACCAGACGATAATTTATTTATGTTAGAACATTTATCAAATACTATAAATGGAATAGAATTAAACTTATCGTGTCCAAATATTGCCGGAAAAGCACAAATAGGTTATGATTTTGAATCTACTGAAGAAATACTTCGGAAAGCATCGGAATTATTAGATACCAACCTCACTTTTGGCATCAAATTGCCACCATATTTTGATGAAACTCATTTTAATACCATGGCAGATATAATAAATTCAAGTAAAGTAAATAGTATTACTTGTATTAATAGTATAGGAAATGGATTAGTTATAGATCCGAATACAAATAAAGTGGTTATTAAACCTAAATATGGGTATGGTGGTATAGGTGGTTCGCTTGTTAAACCAACTGCTTTGGCAAATGTCCATAAATTCTATAAATTAACAAAGTGTTCTATTATAGGGTGTGGTGGTATTTCTAATGGAACAGATGCCTATGAACATATTCTATGTGGTGCCAGCGCCGTTCAAATTGGTACTCAACTTTATAAAGAAGGAATATCAAGTTTTGATAGAATCCAAGAAGAATTAGAAACCGTTATGACTTCCAAAGGGTATTCTAATTTAAATGAATTTAGAGGAAAATTAGAATATTTGTAAATAGTATATGGAACCATTTTTAATACTGTTTCTAACAATGTGTTTAACACTCGTACTAAGTTTTATTCCTAATAAATCTAATTTTAATAGTTATTATATAATACCATTTATTGTATTATTACTTATAAAATATTGTGTTGGTGATTGGGACATTGGGTATAAGTATACCAATAAAGATATTTTGTATTTATGTTCTATTATACTTGTTAGTTTATGTAGTTTATATATTAAAACTACTTTAGTTAAAAAATTGTATAAAAAGGATGTATTCATCGATATAGAAATATTACTAAATTATTTAGGAACAGCATTTTTTGCTTTTGAAGGAGTTAAAACATCATTAACATATAATAATAATAAATTTATGGCATTGTTCTTTGGTTTATGTACTTCTTTTGGAGGTGGAATAATACGAGATTTATCATATGGTAAATCTCCAACATTTGTTAATGATAAATTAAATATTTTAGTAAGTTTTATGGTTTCCTACATAAGTTTATTTATTAATTAATTAATTACAAATAAAAATTTAATTTTTTTTCTTTCAAAAAAATATAATATGAGTTTAACATCATTTAATTTTTTAGATACTCAGGCTGCTCGCTACAAAGTTGCACAAAAAACAATAGAAGAATCCGCCGAATTTATTCAAAGTAAAATAGATAATGAAACAAAAGAAGAGAAATTAAAAGTAGAGAAGGCAATACAAGAACTTAACGAAAAGGTAAAACATATTATAGAATCTAAAGAAGTCAAAGAAAAAGAAAATACTATTAAAGAAAATAATGAAGTGATTAAGAAATCTATTAAAATTGGATTTGAAACCTATAAGAAAATTTGTAAAATTATAGACGAAAAACCTAATTTAACATTAGAACAACGAACTGATTATAAACAGAAATTATATCATAAATTATTAGATAAATTCATGTCTGAAAAGGAAAAGGATTTATTTTCTAATCTAATCAAAATGAAAGGTATGCCGATTGTGTTTATGGGAAATCCAGGTCAAATGAGCAATATGCGTTCAATAGGATTTTAAATTATAAATTTGATTTTAATTTTTAATTATTATTTTTAATACAACACAAAATACTATGGATTGTATTAAAACCTCTCGGTCTAGATTGACTCAACATCAATTACCAGCTGATATTGTAGAAACATTAAAATTAGGTATAGAAGAATCTAGAAAAGATTTAATGAAAACACCAACTATATTCGTATATGGAAAACAATGTATCCAACATAGAAATGTAGGTTTTTTTTCCGATGAATCTATTGGGTACACCTATTCAGGTCAACGTGCCAATTCTATTCCATTAACACCCCATTTAAAACAACTACTAGACTATGTTAATTCTAAATTCCAAACAAATTTTAATGGCATTCTATGTAATGAATATATGAATGGAGACGATTATATTGGAGCCCATAGTGATGATGAACGAAATTTAGATAAAACGAATGGTGTAATGATGATGTCGTATGGTGCTTCACGTAAATTCAGAATTAGAAATAAAACTAGTCGGAAGATAGTAAAAGACATCTATACTAAAGATCATGAATTGATTCAAATGAGTGGAGATTTCCAGAAGGAATTTTTACACGAAATTCCTATTGAAAGAAAAATTAAAGAATCTAGAATATCACTTACATTTAGAAAGCATGATATCTAATACCATTATTCTAATACCATTAGAATACCATTATTCTAATACAAAAACACAACAAAATATGAGAAAATGCCGACACACATAAACACTAACCATAATGGAACGACACTTTTGGTTTCACCAGTTCCAAATTCTTTAATATTGCCTTCTTCATCTAAAAACAGTGTAGGTTTTAGATAAAGTAACGTAAATACAAGCACTAAATATAATGCGATAACTTTTACTAATTTCATTAATGTATTAAAATAAAATATTTTTATTTTTTATTCTAGTGTTTCATCATCATCTTCTAATACATCCCGTTCTTCGTGAGCCAATCTATCCTCAGCCGCATTCGCTGCTCTATTTTCTTTCCATTCATTATATTGGTCGTCTGTAAAATCATTACCTAATTCTTGTTGTGCTTGAATTCTATTCGTTGCTTCCATATCTTCATCTGTTGTCACAGTTTCTTCGCCAACTTCATCGGTTGGTACATAAATATCTTTACTTTTGCTTGATAAATTCTTCCAAGTATCCATACCTAATGAAATCATTGTTTTTAGACTTGCCCATGTTTCTTTATCTAATTCTTGAATAAATTTAAGATTAGATTCTTTGGCGGTTTCGGCTTTTTGTTCTATAACAGATTGGATATAGGTATTCGTATGTTTATTAATATAGTTGTAATCGTCTTCTATAAGTTTTAATATATCAACAATTAGTTCACTTTCAATATTTTTGGTTTTTTCTAATTCACGTGTAAAATCTAAATCGTCCAAAGCATCATCAGGACATTTTTCCAATCCTAAATCATCTGGTAATAATCCAACAACATCAACTTCTGATACATCGGTATTAAGAATAGAGGATAACGTATATACAAATATATAATGTAATAGGGAACTTACATTTTGATAGGTATATTGGGTTGTATTTAATTGTTTTCCATTACAATCATAAACGATTTTTTGACCCTTTAGAAGATGTACGTTTTTATTCAAAGCAGTTATTTTTTGTAATATTTCTTGGAACATTCTAAAATTACGTTCTGCGATTGGAATGTATTTTTTGGAAAGATTTTTAATGTGAAGTATACGTTTATATTCATTTTCTATATTTGGGTCATTTATTTTCCATTCTTCTGGTATTTGTGGTTCTTCACTAACAGCATAACGATTATTTATTTTAGAAACTGTATTTTGAAGATAATTTTCCAAATAGGATTTGATGACTTGTTCTTTTGCTAAAAAGAATCTATCTTGGGCTTTTTGTGTATCTATGAGACTATCATCTTCTAAAATAGCAACGTATTCACCTAAATTTTGAAGTACTTGTTTTAAATGATCAGTATTTTTTAAAGATAGATTTTGACCTAATGTGTCGCAAATAACATCTATTTCAACAACAATTTGTTCTGATAAATCTTCCCATAATGTTTCTAAATTTTTTCCTTTCGTTAAATTTTCATGGAAGTTAACAAGGTATTCATTTGTAGCAAGTTCAGTATTTGTTTGCAATAAAACCCCTAATAAATCATCAATAAGTGCTTCTTTTCTATAATTTCCATAAAATAATTTACTTTGATTTATATGTTCTACTGCTGTTTCATAATCATCTTTATTATAGTCTTTGGCATTAATTTCTAATAATTTTTCACCAGTATAATCACAAATACTTTCTACAAATAAATGTTTCTTGCCTAAAAATGGTCCACTCGTAACAACATTAGTAAAAAATTGTTTAAAATTATCTTTATTGAGTTCTTCATCACTAAATCCAATTTGTCTATTAAATCGTTGTAATTTGTCTTTAATCTCAGAATTAATAAATACTTTTAAAGTGGTTAATCTATCATTTAATATTTTTTTCTTTTGGTTGTAATCTAATAATAGTTCATAAAGGTCTGAAATGCGGTCATTCTTTTCTATAAAGTAATTTAAATAATTATAATTTGAATTAATCGTCTGTAAACAACAAGCATTATCTAATGGCGTTGGATCAAATTTTGTATTTTCTAGTTTAGATTCATTGATTTCATTATTTATTTCTTCAATTAATTTTAGAGAAAGTAGTTCTTCGTTATTTAAAAAGGAAGAAATAGATGATTGAATCATATCCATATTTTTTTTCTTATCATTTAATTTATCTAAAATAGAATCAATGTTAAATTTAGAAAAGGAGTCTTTTTCTACACTAAATAATTCCAATGGTGGTCTAAATTCATTCCATATTTTTTGTGGACTTTCTTCAAAAGTAGTACTTTCATTTCGCATTTCTACTAAGTAGTCTCTTTTTTGTATTAAGCGATATTTAATCATATCCTCTTTTTGAAGCAAATCTATTATTTTTGTAATATTATCTTTTAGAGGAGTTTTCTTTAAGGTTTCCCAATCACCACCACCAGCACTGAGACTATCCAATATACATACTAAATAATCGACACCTTCGAATTTATTTGTTTTATCAATAGGATAACCATACAAACTGGGTTTACAGCTATTAAATGTTTTGGTAATACTATATTCTGGTATACCAGTTTGTAAATATAAAAATAAATTGGTTGAAGTAAACATAATGACATTTCTTATTTTATAAGAATTATATGCTTTATCCAATACTGATTTACTTAATGCTTTTCTTGATTTTTGTTTTGCGTTAGAAATCCATTCATCTTTAGATTTAATATTTGTTTTGGAAATTAAATCCGATGAATGTAATACTTTAATATCATCTTCTTGGGTTAATTTAATACCCATAATAGATAAAAGTACTTTCATTATTTTTGTTATATTTAAGGTTTCATCATCATCTTTTGTTTTTTCTGGATTACCTTCTAATAATGTTTTTCGTAATAATTCAACCATTTCGCTATTTTCTTTAGATTCATATTGTTCTTCTATATCAATTTCGGCGTGCGTTGTGTCTCTTGCACCCGATTTTGTAAAATCCCCAGCAGTTTCATAATCTCCAATCGATATTTCTTCACCACAATTATTACACCATATAGTGCCTTCTGTTTCAATGCCAAATGTTTGTTCGACTTCATTTGTTGCTTCGTCTAATGTTTTGAGTCCTTTAAAATAATCAATAAAAATTTGGTGGTGGGCGCAAACCAGTTTTTTAGTGCCTAATCTACAATAAATAGTATTAGGGTTTTCATTATCGCTTTTCACGTCTGATGCCTTTCTGCCATATTTTTTTAATAATACATCTAATGCCAAATAATAATCTTTTTTTTCGTAATCGTTGATATTTTCTAAATATTTATCTATTTTATAATATAAATCGCCATATAATTCATCTTCTTCGGGAGCAGAATAGGAAGAATAGAGCTTTTCTAAATAGGTTGATTTATTTTGTTCTTTAATTGTTTCTAATTCTAATAAATAATTTAATTTAGTTATTTCGGTTTCCATTAATTGTAGATAATAATCACTATCTTGTAATCTTTCCATATTTTCTTTATTTTCTTTAAGGGAAATTTCATTTTGATCTATTTTTTCTTTCAATTTAACCAATCTTACTGGTAAACAAGCGCCATAAAATTCTGAAAATTTACATTTTTTGGTTCCTTTAAAAAAATCTAAATCAATTTCTTCTACACTCATGCCTTGACTATTACAAAAATCTTTATAGGTTGTAATTAACGTATCTAATTTAGTGTCGTCTTCAAGATTCCATATTTGACTTCCATTACTTAATTCGATTCTTTTATAGATTTGTTTTTCTACTGGAGAAATAATTAAAATGGCATAATGATTTACATCAACGCGTGTATCTGTTTCTCCTTCTGCTAGTTTGTCTTCATCTATGTGTATTTCACGATTATTATCTAATTCTAATTGTTCCAATGAATTATAGATTTTAACTAATCGTAAATTTAAACATTTTTCTTTACCATCTTCAACAATTGAGTCTAGTTCATTTTCTAAATTTTCTTTTAATCCTGCATTTTTAATTTCTAAATTATGAACGAATGTTCGGATACTGTCTAATTTAGCGGATTTGGTTTCTAAAAACTTTTCATTAATTTTTTTCATATGGTATTTAAAAAATAGATTTCCATTATCGGGTTTAGATTCAATCCATTTTAAACGCATGGTATCATTATCTAATTTGCTATTAAAATAAGGATATTTTCCATAATAGGGTACTAATTCATCTAATATATGATTTTTAACGACACTGTAATTATCTCTTTTATCTTTTAAATTATAATCTATAGGTTTTTCTATTTTAAAACTTTTGGATTTAGAACTATTATTGGTTGCCAATAGCTCTTTTATCTTACCAAAATTTTCAAATGTAATATCATCTATAGAAATATCATATTTTTGTAATAAACTATTAAGCTCCTCTACTGATTTTAGTGTTTCTATATTTGGAGTTGTATTAATAATGGTATTAATAATGGTATGTGTTGAAGGAATCATTTTATCTAATACGGTTTCCAATTCTTTTTTATTTAAAACATCTTTATCATACGTGTAAATGGCGTATTTATTATAAACTTCATCAAAACATTTATTATTAGAATCTGAAACATCATCTTCATGCCATTTTGATAGTTTTACATTTGGATCTGATTCTTTAACCTTTAGTGTATTGGTAATATTAGACTCTTCTTCTGGTTTGATAAATAAAGAGTCTCCTTCAATATTAATAATTTCACCTATTAAGGTTATTTTTCCTTCTAAACATAATTTAATAGTATCTCCAATAGAATACATTGTTTTAAGCACATTTCTGACGACATCACTGAAAATATCTCTTTTTTCTATTTCATAAACATTATTGACTAGGGCTTTCAAATCTTTATTATATTTAATGGATTCTTCTGAATTTTTAACAAATCCAACATTAGAAATTTTGTTTCCATTTACATAATTACTATCAGGCATAAATTGTGTTGGTCCCAATAATTTGTGTTTATTATATGTTTCAGTTCCACGTAATGTTTTACATTCTGTTTCAAAACAATCACTAAAAACTTCCATATCATTGGGAAGATTGGTATTATAACCAGTATTAGTATTTTCATAGGCATCCATTACATCATACAGTTCTCCTAAATGATTTTTATAGGAATAATTAACTCTTTCAGATCCTTTAGAATATTTATTGTTAATTGTTTTAAACTTTGTAAATTCATCTTCATTACTTTCTAGATTAATAGTTTCGTCATCTTTAGATAATAGTTCGGCAACATTAAGATCATTTATTGTTGTTTCATAAAATCGACGTTTTTCGGAAACAATTGGTCTATATAATTTAGAATTTTCAAATTGGCTTAATTTTTCGATTAAAGGTTTATGGTGATTACCTTTAAATTGGGGTCCAATAATATCATTTTCAGGATTTAATAAAGAGGTAGATTCTTTTAAAGAAATAAAGTTTTTCATTTGTTTTTGGATTTGTTTGAGTTCATTTTTGTTGCTTCTTTTATGTTCTGGTAATAGTTTAGTCATTTGGTCAAATAAATCTTCTGATTGTTTTTTGTCATTGGCAATAAATTTGTCATCTGGAATAAGCTCTTCATCATAAACTATTAATTGTTCTATATCTTCCGGTAATTCTATATCAATTTCTATATCTTCCTCAGATAATTCTACTTCTTCATTGGCATTTGTTTCTTCTTCATTATTGTCATTTTCTGGATCTATTTCCGATTCTGATTCCGATTCTGATTCTGATTCAGAATTATTCGATTCTTCTTCTGGGTCTACTTCTACTTCTTCGGGATCTACTTCTACTTCTTCTGGGTCTACTTCTACGTCTTCGGGGTCTATTTCCTCTTCGGGGTCTACTTCTACTTCTTCGGGGTCTTCATTATTTGAATTATCTTCATTTGAACCGCCAATCATTGGATTAAATGAAATGTAATCATCGTCTGGATCATATTCGGGTAAAGGTTCATAATCTAATTTTTTATTAGAGGATAAATAAACATGTTCTTGTTGAATATCATTTTTATTTTCTTCATCATCTTCATTCTCGTCTTCTATATTGTAAATAACTTCTATAAGTTCTTCAGAATCTTTAGATTTTCTAGAATCTTTAGATTCTAAATGTAATTCTAATGGACTTAATTTTGAATCATGTAGTTTGTCTTTATTAGAGAGATAAATCGGATTGACTACATTAGAAATAATATAATCAATTTCATTTTTTTTTATTTCTTTAAGAATACGTCCTAAATGGATTTTGTCTAAATTAGTTTCATCTCCTATAAAGGGTCTTCCATAATATGTTTCTGGATCTTTATTGGCAACAATTATACATTGTTTGCCATTACATAATTGAACTAATGTAAAATTATTCAACAACATATAATAAATTATAATATAAAAAATTAAAATATTATACAAGTATTTAAACATTTAGCAATTATAAATAGTAAAATGGAGGTTTTGAATTGCCTTAAAAACATCACTACCTTTGAAGAAACTAAAGCAAAATTACAAGAATTAAATTTAATAGTTAAAGAAGATTCTGAAAATGATCTTTATTTAGTTAAATATGATAAAAAAACAAGTGATATGTCGAATGTAGATGTACAAAAATGCAGAGGTTTAGTGGCAAGAAAATCTGATAACAGATTGGTTTGTCTTCCTCCTATTAAATCAGAAACATTTGATACAACTAATGATTGGAGTCAAGTCCAGGTTGAAGATTTTATAGATGGAACGAATATTAATGTATTTTATCACAATGATAAATGGTTCTTCTCAACACGTAGTAATATAGGTGCCAATTGTAGGTGGAGTAGTAATAAATATTTTTCTGAATTATTTAATGAATCAAATAATAGTATAAATTTTGATGAATTGGATACAACCCTATTTTATTCATTTGTTTTACTACATCCTGAAAATATTATAGTGACTAAATATACGGTTCCTACTATTGTTTTAATTTCGGTAGGTAAGAATGATAATGGAACCTATATGAATATACCACTAACTAATATTAAAGGTTATTATGGTCAAATACCATTCGTACATACCTTTTCAAATTATATGCAAGCAGTCGATTATGTATCTAAATTGGATTTTCAATTTCAAGGCTTGGTGTTAAAATATGGATCTAATTTTGAAAGGCGAAGTAAAATTAGAAATTCCAATTATAATTATGTGAAATGTTTGAAGGGAAATACAAATAATCTAAAATATGTGTTTTTGGAATCTCTTCAGAATAAGACTACGAATGAATATTTAACTTTTTTCCCAGAATATACAAATCTATTTAATGAATTCAATACAGAACTTAAAACACTTGTAAGTAATATTAATAATAATTATAGATTGTTTCATAAGAAAAAGGCAATTTCCATTCAAGAGATTCCATTTCAATATCGTAGATTATGTTATGAAATTCATGGTTTGTATATGGAAAATAAACAGAATGTGACATATAATATTGTATATTCCTATATACTATCACTTCCTGTTCCACGTATTCTATTTGCCATCAATTATAAATCATAAATTAAAATAAATTAAAATAAAATAAAATAAAAAAAAATAAATTAAACTATTATATGGATATCATTTCTAAAGCTGATATGGTTGCCATAACAGATTATAAACAATATGAAAAGGATAATAAGATTTATGAAATAATGATTGTTTCATATTTAGATGATAATAATCCTACCTATGAAATCATTTCAAGAGAAAGTCTAGATAGACAAACAAGGTATCGACAAAATACAACTATAAATATTATAAGAATAGATTCAGGAATAGATTCTGATGATATTTTAAATCAAGAATATGATGATAATTTTTCTGAAATAGAACAAAACTGGAAACGTATTATAAATTTAAATCCGAATAGGATCAACACCAGATCTCCGAATGCACCATATAATTTATTTGATTTAAGATGGGAACATTATGATCCTCAAGGATCAAAAGTACTTAAACCAGGTAGTAAAAAATCTAAAGGTAAAAAATCTAAAGGTAAAAAATCTAAAGGTAAAAAATCTAAAGGTAAATCTAAAAAATCAAGAAAATAATTATTTAATTTGTTTTTGTAAAGCATCAATAGTATCAATAATTGCTTTACCAGTTTCAGTAAGAATAGTATTGACTTCTTCTAATGTATTATTTTCAGTTTTAATTTTAACAACAATATATTTTTTAAGAGGATGGGGATTTCTATAACCTATATAAGGTAATTTATCATGAGGAAATACTATTGATGCATAAGATTGAATTAGATTGCCGAGAGTATGACCTTCTTCATTAATTTGAATTTCATAAGCATCCATAGTGTCTAATGATTTACTAATTTTAATACTATCCGAATCGGCTTGGTCACTAATAACGCTATTAATTATTTTAATGTTATTTGATACTTTTGTTTTAATAATATCCAGACTTTCAGAAAAAATTCTAGATGGTTCAAAAACGCCAATTGAATCTATTTTCATGTCAAATACATTAGGATTATCATTTTCATCAGTATGGAAAAAGCGTTCTCCATGTGTTAAATTAAAATTTAATGTTGCTTTTTTAACTTTTTCACCATCTTTTTTTTCTTCAGTAGATAGTGTTTTAGATAAATGTTGTTCTAATGCTGCTTGTTTTTTTGTTTCATCTATTTTGTTATTAAAGGTTGCACAAGATACAGGTGAGTATCTGGCATTAACAGACCCAATTCCAATAGAAGCAGAACCTTCAACATGTAATCTTTCCCCAATTTTATTTGGATTTTGTTTCAATTTCAAGATAAGGATATGGTCTTTAGTAATAGGATCAGGAGGAAAAAATGTATTGGAGTCTTCATCTTTACCTGTTTCCAAATTCAATACTTTAATATCATTTGATTTAACGCTTATAGTGTCGTCTGTTGTATTTTGTTTATCAATAATAAATTTATATTTTGATGGTGAAAAAGACTTAAGATTAGTGATATGAATCGGAACCAATCCTAATCTATGAAGAATGTATTCAATGTTAATTGAGGAAGTATTAGTGAGTACTTTCAGGTCAGAATTTAAATAATCATCTGTATTAAATCCAACAGTTGGAAATTCAGATAAAATAACACGACGAATGGCATTAACCAAACTTAGATTAACGTCTTGAATAGTAAATTCGAGTTCATTGGGGTTAGAGCTTTTTTTAAATGTAATACTCATTATTATTTAATTAATATAATTTTTTAAGTGTAAATCAATTTTATAATTAATAAGTTAAAAAACTTTTTTATTTTTATTTATTTTTACTATAAATGGCACAAAAAGACATCTTATTTTATAGTTTATTATGTTCATATTCTAATGAAGTATTAGAATTAGTTAAGAAATCTAATGTAGATAAACAATTAATATTAGTGAATATAGATGATAATAATATTAAGTTACCAGAATTTATACAGGTAGTTCCTACTATATTTTTACATAAGGACAAAACCTTAATTATAGATGAAGAAATTGTAAAATGGATTGAAGAACAAAATAATGCATTAAATAAAGATATAGGGGCTTATAATAATGATATGTTTTCAGTTAATTTTTCTAATTTAAATGATAGTGAATTATCAAATAATAGTGATTTTTTCTCATCAATACATGATAATCATGATAATATAGAAATACCTAAGGATACTTCAGAACCGAAAAAAAGAACATTAGAGGATTATGAAAGACAGCGGAATTTAGATTTAAAAGGGTTTAATTAAATTTAATTAAAAAAAATAAAATTAATTTTAGTTTACTTAAATAGATAAGTTATTTTTTATATAAATTTTTCTTAGTACTAATTAATGTCGGTATTAAGCGCTTTTAACAATGTTTTAATTAATTTTATAGATGATTGTATTTTAGTATTTCCTGAGGAAAATGATTTTAAAATATATAAGAAGGGATTACAGGTTTATCAAAAATACAATCCTAAAAAAATTTTAACTATTTTTAATGAATATATGGTTTTATATAGACAAAAAATATTAGAAAAAGATGACACCTTTTTTTTAGAAAATGATTATGAAATAGTACAGAAATATAATAATAAGGAGATTTTTGATATTATTAATAAAATTAAAAGTTATTGGATGTTGTTAGATGAACACAATAAGACAAAAATTTGGGATTACTTATTATTACTCATAAAAATAAGCGATCAATATAATGCGTAAATAAATATCTATTAATTTGTTTAGATTAATTAATGAGTAAAACAAATATAGAATATTTTAATAATCACTTTAAAACATTTGTTAATAATATTATTTCTACATTTCCCGAATATAAGGAAGTTTTAGAAAATTACTATGATGATTTATTAGATCAAGAAGTTTGTAATAATGATAAATATGTAAAAAGATTCATGATTAAATTAAAGGATTGTAAAACATTCATATCGGATAAAAATGAAGACTTATTTAAGGAAAGTATTTATATATTAAAAAATGTTGATTTTAAAGAACTTTGGGCTTCAGGAGAAGTAAGTGATACGAATAAAGCTAAAATATGGGAATATTTACAGACTTTATTTATTTTATCAGAAACAATTTTTAATGATAGTAATACTATAAAAAATTTAGTTGAAGGTATAAAACAATTACAATCTACTGATGAAGTTCAACCACCAGATTTAGATTTAGATGAAGATATAGTTAAAATGTTAAAAAACTTATCGGAAGAAACTAAATCAGAAACAATAGATCCTGATTTTTTGGAAAATGGTATTTTAGGTAAATTGGCAAATGAATTAACACAAGAAATAGATTTAGGAGATATTAATTTAGAACAAAGTGATAATGTGAATGATGTTTTTAGTAATTTAATTTCTGGTGATAATCCATTAAAATTCATGAATTTAATACAGACTGTTGGGCAAAAAATACAAACTAAAGTAGAAAATGGTGAATTTGATCAAGGAGCTTTATTTAATGAAGCTAAAAAGATGATGGGTGGATTACAGAATAAAGATAATATTAATATGTTTGATGAATTACTAAAATCAAATCCAACTAGAGATAGATTAAGACAAAAACTAGAAGATAAAAAAAATAAAAATAATTCTTTATAATTTATAATATCATTATAATATAAATGAAATCATTAAATTGGAGTAATAATTTAAGAACCTTATTAGATAAAGATGAATTATATAATGTGATACCATCAAAGTCAATGGATTTTAAAGAAAAAAAAAAGGCTATTATTAGATTAATTATGTATATATCAATTATTTTATCACTATTAACAAATAACATGTTATATATTTTAATGTTTGTATTAGTTTATGTTATATTTAAAATTTTTGATGTAGAATATTATCAAAATATACCCAATTCAGACTTTAAAGATGTTATAGAATTAGATAGATTTACAGGAAATAAATTTTCAGGTATTAGTGATTCGAATAATATTATTAATTCTAATTATACAGAAAGCCCAAAAACAGATTGTATTAGTCCAACTAAAAATAATCCATTTATGAATTTTGTACCTTTTACAAAACAGACAGATAAAAAAGCTTGCCCAGTAACTAAAGAAATTAAAGAAGAAACATTAAAATATATGAATACATATCCTACATTACAAAATATGTATAATCCAAATTCAAGTTTATTACCATTTTCATATTTACCAAATCCATTTGATACTGATGATAAATTATATGATTGGTTATATAAAGTTCCTTTTTCGTGTAATAAAGGAAAGGAACTAAAACTAAGAGGTTTACACGGTTGTACTATGTTTACCCATATTGGATAATTATTTAATTAATTATTATTTATTATTATTTATTATTATTTATTATTATTTATTATTATTTATTATTATTTTATTTATTATTATTTTATTTATTATTATTTATTATTATTTTATTTATTATTATTTTATTTAATAATAGTATATGACCAAACCAAAAAATAGTTTCGAAACATTACAATGTACAACTTTAAAGTGTGATGATGACGCAAAAACTGTAGATACTATTCAATCTTTGTCGCCAGCGGACCATATTTTACAAGATTATAATAACACATATACAAATAATTATATGAATGTTGCTACAAATACCCCATATGTTAATTTTGATAATGGATTTGGTTTAAATCCTAAAGCCATTGATGATGAACTTCGTGTTGGAAAACTAGGAGTCCATAAGGGGGATACTAATCAATTATTTACTAGACCATTTTTAACAATACCATACATGGGTAAAGGAAAGCATTTTGTTGATAGTGAAAGTGATTTAATGAATCAAGAAACAACATTACAAAAAAAACAATGCAATTCTTTAGCAGGCGTATTTTTAAAGAATCAATTTGTACCATTAGTTCCTAATTTAAAAGATAATATACAAAACCCAACTAATATTATTCCAGAAGATTCAAGAAGAGACTGGGTTAGAGGAGGCATTGATACAACCCAAATAAGAAAAGATATAGATTATTTTTCTAGATGTAATAATGATAAAATTATTAATGATGTTTTAGTTGAAAAAAAAGGCTATTTGGCAAATAATTAAAATATTATTAATATATATATGAGTTTTAATAGATTAATGTATGATGAGGATACAACTCAATTTAAACTTTTAGAAAAAACTGGAAGTTTAGGTTATTTACTATTACCAGATAAATATTACAATGTAAATGAATGTATGATAGATAGAGGTATGGCTGCTGGAAATAATGTAAGTAAAATTGACGGAAATTTAGTTGATTTAGAATCAGATTTATTTGGAGTTACAAGAAAAGCCTCGCTTGCTCCCAATAATAAATATTTATCCCCTTGTGCTTTAGGAGATTTAAATAACTGTAAAGCAAATAACATTTTAATTAAAGGTAATGCCAATACACAAGAAAGAATTGTTAATACTAATTTAAATCCATTACCAACTTGCCAAATGTTTAATTACAAACCACTCGTATTACCAGAACAGTTAAACTTAAATAGCTGTTCAAAACAATAATTTCTTTTTATTTTTATTTTATTTTAAATTTTGTTTTATTTTATTAAAGTTAATACATTAAAAATTTTAGGTTAAATTAAATATTTTTAAGATTAAATTAAATATTTTAGGTTTAAATAAAATATTTAATTATTACATATGAGTTTCACTAATTTAAAATATGATACCGAAACCTATAGACATGATTTAAGAGAATCAACTGGAACTTTAAAATATAACATTAATACTCCTACACAATGTGAAGAATGTTATTTAAATGATCCTAATTTAAGACTACAACGTGCTGGTAATAGTGTTGATGTAACAAAACCGATGGTTGATATTGATTCAGAACTATTAGGTTTAAATAGAAAAGCTAGCAAAAATCCAGATGATTTTTATTTGCCTGGTAAAGATACCTATAGAAATAATACTAAAATAAATTTTGACGATTGTAAAATACCAAAAGTAGAATCAACCCGTTTAAGTAATCCAGCTGAAAACTTAAGAGGAACTGGATGGAACAGATGGGAATGGTTATGCCACGATCCTCAATCAAAATTAGAAATACCTTTTTCTTGGAACACTAATACAAATCTATTGGCTAAAGATAATCATAGACCTTGTGTGCCTACCCCAAATGATAGTGATGTATTACCACCTAATAAAGGAGATATAGTAATAGAACCTGTTGGGGAATTTGATGAAGTACCAACAGAACCTGTCAGTGTACAGTGGCAATCATTAAATAATATAAAACAATATTAGAATATATATATTTATTTATTTTAATGCCTTAAAATTTCTGCGTATGGCATCAGTTGCTTTTTTAACTTCATTTTGAATTTTATCTTCTAATTCTTTTGCTTATTCTTCTTGAGTAAATGAATCTTTCGCATAATCGTATTGATATGATATATTCGCTTGATTATTTCGTATTTGTAAAATATTATAACTTAAGGCATAAACACGCATTGCCAAGTTTCTTCCTTTAGCTGAGTCTGTAAGAGCCACTTCGATATATCCATTATCTATATTTGTAAAATTACACGTTCCAGAAGGTTGTGTATTTTCAGGTTCAAGGGCAAATGAATAGACATTAATTCCTACTGCTGGTGTGTTTGTGTGATGTTGATATGGTTGAATTGTATTAAAATAAAAACCATTTCTAGTATCAAATCTTCTTACACTATTTAAAAACATAGAAGCTGTTACTACAGGATTATTTCCTCTATGTAATAATCTCATATTAAGACCAGCATTAGACCATATTCCTGTATCTAAGGAATTTGTATTATCAATTTCAACGGCTCCTGTATTACCTAAATAATGTTCAATAGATTTTTCATGATATCTATTAACAACTTGATCGGTATCAGTGGTACCACTATGATATTTAGAAATATAATCATATCCTATTGTTTTTAAAGTTGATATATTAGCAGTTGTTTTTTGTTTTTTACTTCTATCAGTTGTAAAGTTATTTGTAGTCGTATTATCTAAAATAGAAAAATCAGGTTCAAATACATTTTTTTCAAATGGTAATTTCACACCAGGTAAATTATAAAAAGTATTATAATTATTTCTACCACCAGTCATACCAGTTCCTGAAGATGGTTGAGGTGTTCCAGAAAATCCAGCATAATCGTATTCATCCGTAAAATTAAAGGGTTGAATACCACCGCGTGGTTGACAAAATTCTTTATCAGTAAAATCTTTTGGCTGAATAATCCAAACTAATTCTTTTACAGGATGTGTAAATGTTAAATTAAATGTTCTTGCGGTTGAATTTTTATCAAAAAATTGAGTTCCTCGTTCTTGAACGACTTCTATCAAATAATCATGTTCACTATTAACAAATCGTCTTTGTTCATCTCTATCTAAATATATATAGTCAGCGCATAAATTTACAGTTCCCAGTGAAGGATTAGTTGATAATATATCACTTCCAGTGGCATTTCGTATAAAACCTTTATCTGTACCATCCGGAGTTTCTTGTGACCCCCAAATTAAATTATTAAATTCTTCAAATTCTAAATCTATAGATACTTCGCTATTTTTTAAAGCAACTAATGGAATAGATAATCCAGGATTTCTACAAAACCAAAATTGTAAAGGAATATGTAATGTATATCCATCTACTAACGTTTGGGTTGTTCCGGCTGAAGTGGCATTACCTTTTGCCGTAACAATTTGTGTTAATTTCGGTACATTTCCAACCATCTCAGCATATGCCTCTCTATGTCCTACTTTTTGCGATAATTCATTCCATAAATGAAGCCATTCACCGTGATGTCGATCTATTTCTTGACCGTCTATCATAATCTTGACATATTTTATCAAACGATGTCCAACCCAATTTAACCATCTGAAAGCTATATGAGTATCGGTCGCTATTGTTGTTTTTATAGAAGGTAAATCGATCTGTAAATATAATTTATGAAGTAGATCTGGTCCTTTAGAAACAATACATGTATTTGGATTGCCAAAATTTGGTGTTCCGTTAAAATTTATTTTTCTTGATTCAAGGGCAAAATTTGTATATCTTCTAAACACAGATTTAAAAAAAGTAATTTGGGGATTTCCAACTATAAATTTATCTACACCCGTCTTATTTAAACTCAATTGCATATAGGGGCCCGACATTTAATTATATAAAATATTTTATTTTAATTTCTTTAAGTATCATTTAAGGAATAATAAAATAGAATATACATAATGCCATTTAAAATAAAAGAAAAAAAAAAAAAGAGTTGTGACTCACGAATTACATTAGATGCCACACACACTAATAAATTTGATGAATTAACAAATAATAAAGAAGAACTACAAACAACAAAAAAAGAGTTAATAATTAAAGAAAAAGAATTATTAAAATTAGAATCAAAAACAACAAAAACAGATAAGGACTATGAATTAGAAATAATATTAAAAGATACTATAACTAGTTATAAAGAATTTATAAGTAAAAATGAAAATTTAGATGTAAATTATTTACTTGATAATAAAGATATATTAATTAATTATTATAATACGAATGATAAAAATAGTCATGTATCTAAAAAACAACACTCTAAATCATCTTCCCTAAACCAATCTATTATAAATTATTTCAATTTAAAAGATACTCCAATTTGTGATAAAAAAGATTTATTTGATGAATATTTATATAATGTTAATAATGATTATATTAATAAAAATTTTAAACAAAAAATTAATATCTGTGCGCAATGTAATATAGAAAAAACATTATATTTATCGATTGGTAAAAATATATGTCATAAATGTGGTGATGAATCTGAAATATTAATCGAATCTGATAAACCATCCTATAAAGACCCCCCAAGAGAAGTTACCTATTTTTCATATAAACGAATTAATCATTTTAATGAATGGCTCGCTCAATTTCAAGCTAAGGAAACCACCGATATTCCTAAAGATATTTATGAAGAAATTTTGGATGAAATTAAAAAGGAGCGATTAGATATCAATAAATTATCTCCTAGTAATTTAAGATCCATCTTAAAAAAAATAAAAAAAAATAAGTATTATGAACATATTCCACACATTTTAAATAAGCTAAATGGGATTAATCCTCCTGTTATGTCACCTAAAATTGAAGAAGAATTACGTAGAATGTTTAAAGAAATACAATTACCATTCCACAAATTTTGTCCTAAATCTCGTAAAAACTTTTTATCTTATTCCTACGTATTACATAAATTTGTACAATTATTGGAATTAGATGAATTTGTAAATTGTTTTATTTTATTAAAAAGTAGAGAAAAATTACACCAACAAGACCTTATATGGAAACAAATTTGCGACTATTTAGAGTGGGAATTTATTCCTAGTATTTAATTTAATTATTTAATTTAATTTAATTTAATTTAATTTACTTTTGTAAATGAATGGATGGGAACAACATTTCTATTACACAATAAATAATAGTATTAATACATATTATTTGTGTTATTTCAGAATTATTTAGTTTATTTGTCGATGTTAATGATAAATATAATATTAATACCAAAAATATTATCTTTATTGCTCTTCTAATTAGTTCGCGTGGATTAAGTTTTAGGTTTTTTATCATATCTAATACATTCATATTAAACATTTATAGTTAGCATATATTTTATTATCCATGAAATTCATATTAATATTAATATAAATATTAATAAATTTTTTCTATTTAAAAAAATAATAGATTTTAGTTAGTATATTATGAGTCAAGAAGAAGAATTCCTAGAAGCTGATAACCCAATCCCAGGACAAAACTATGTATGTATGTCTTTTATTTCACCAGATGAACTTATGAAAGATAAACAACTCTATTTGTTTAATCGTTTTATGACTCAACGTTGTGGTGAGTGGGAAAAGGAGATAGATAAGGTTATGGAAAAATCTGAAGATAAACTTAAAAATAAAATAGAAAGAGATTTACGTGAAAAACTTAAATTAGAATTGAAATTTACGTATGAACAATTCAAATCTAAATTTGATGATTTTAAATACAAATTTGGTGATGAATTAGATAAGGGTTTTAATGAAATTAGTGATTACAAAACAAGTATTCGTGGTGTTAAAGTCCGTGGTGTTTATGAAACCATTAAAGAAGCAGAAATCAAGGCCAAACAACTTCAAAAGAGAGACAGATCTTTTCATGTTTTCGTTGGTTCTGTAGGACAATGGTTACCTTGGGATCCTTGTGCCGATAGAATTCAGCACGAAGAATATTTAGAAAGCGAACTTAATACTCTTATGCAAGAATACAAAAAGAATGAGGTTAATAAAGATATGTTCTATGAAGAGCAAAAACGTGAAAAGAAAGATGCTGCTCTTAAAGAAAAAATGGATGCTGACAAAGAACGTGAAAAACAGGAAGCTGAAAATAAAAAAAATATGGAAACTATTGAGAATAATTTAGAAGCAGCTGATCCATGGATGGAGAGACAAGCTGAAGTTCAGTCGGAATCTACACCAGCGGTTGAGGGCACGGAATCGAATCCAGCTATTGAAGTTTCAACTGAAGCCACTTCAAATTAAACCGGTTCTAACACATCCCCCCACGAGTCTTCTTGATAATCACTAACTTCACATATGTCTTTAAAAAATTCCTTTTTTAGTGGTTTGCCTTCATTTACGAATAGGTCAAAATCTTTATAATTATTAGATGTATCACCATAGTGGTCACACGCTATATAATCAAAATTAGTTACATAATATCTACATAGAGCTAATTTTTCAAATAATTTCTTTTTTTGTGTCTCATTTTTCCACCAATAATTTTGTGGAACATACCAACAGGCAACAATTTCATAATAGAATTGGTTTATTTTGGCTTTAATAACACCTTCTATCTTCTTATGATAGTAATTATTTTTAATAAATTCATACCATTTAAATACTAAATTGTATAGTTTATCTATTTTTTGTTGTGGTGTATAATTGTAAGTAATTAAACTAAACATTTCATTTGCCAATAAACCTCCATGAGTATTTGGAATAAATAATGTTCTTCTACTTCTTAATTGTATACCACTATTTTTCATATTAGAATTTTCGTAACTATAAATATAATTCATATAGTTACAAAAATCAACATCATCTAATAAGATTTTAATATTCCAAATAATTCCAATCATTTCAACTGGTACAAATCTCAAAAATAGCCAATACACTTCTAATGGAATAGTTTCATAATCTCTATCAGAATACCGTTCTGGAATTATAATATAATCTTTATCATTTCTTCTATCCCAATAACTGTATTTAAATAAGTTTGTTTGTTTTGGTGAAATCATTTCAAATCATGAAATATGCTAATTATGTTTTGGTAAATTTACAATTTCAATTTTTTCTATAAACAATTAAATAAAAAATGAATAAGTTTAATTTAGATTAGACTAAATTAAATTTAAGATTAATAGGTTGAATTCCAATCTCTTTTATAGTTGGGAAAATATTCAAAGAATGATTTATCTTTACTATAGATATCCGAATTTACATATATATCAAAATCACGACATTTATAACAATATTGAGATTGATCATAATTGTCAAATACACCTCGTGTAGATGTGTAAAGAATACAACTAAAATTATAAATATAATACATACAATCTTTTATTTTAAGAAATAGTCTATCTCTTTGTTTCGAATTATACCATAAAATATTCCTTTTTTGTGAATAATGTGTTGCAAATAAGTAATAAAAATCTGTGATTTTTAATTCAATTATTTGTAATTGATCTTTGATATTTGGTACTAATATATTAGTTTGTAAATATTCATACCAAGTTATAAAACATTTATGTAAATCATTAATAATATTAGAAGTATAATTTGAATATAGTGTATCATACCTATAATTTATTTTTCTATAAATTATTGAATTAAAACTATTAATAAATACTCCAAAATAAGTTGTATTCATATGTAATAATTTGGTATTTCGTAGTGTTATACCACTATTTATTTTAAACATGTTGGGTTTCAAAAATTTCATATACTCGCAAAAATCGGTATCTTCGCGGATAGCTTTAATATTCCAAATCATACCAATTATTTCTAATGGTAAATGTTGAAGTAACATAACACACACCAATTTAGGTATATATTCATAGGCACGATCATAATAATTTTCTTTTATAACTACATAATTACTATCTATTCTCCTATCAATATGTGAATACTTGAAAGGTTTTTGGGGATTGATAGAATACATTTTAGCTCATTCATTTATTATCATTAAAAATAATAATATGATTCAATTTTATCTAATCTATAATCTATAATTTATAATTTATAATCTATAATTTATAATTAATGACCTTTTTTAACATTTATTTGCGGACCTCTTTTACGTTGACTAGAATATGCTAAATCAAATGGTTCTTCTTCTTCTTCTGAATCATATCCATTATTATAATTTTTAGAATGATGTTGCCAATATTCGGGTGCCCCTATTTTAAAATCTTTATGTGGTTCAGCTTTATACCAAAATACTTGATCTTCTAATTTATTACTTTTGGCATTGTTATGAATCACTAAACAATTATAGTCTTCTGTACACTGATCCATGACTTGACAAAATATTTCAAAGGTGGGAAACATACCAGCATAATGTTCATATAATTTTCGTCTATTAGATACATAATTCTCTCTTAAAATAAATACATAATCAATATTTGTTCTTAAAGAAGGTGGAACACCTAACGCATACTGCATTGTAATGATAAATAACATTTTATAATGACGTCCATTCATAAATAAAGAACGAATATTTTGGTCTTTAGTCCAACTAGAATCATACAAACAATCATCTAAAATTAAAAAAGCATCCGGATTTATATTTGTTTTCCCGTACATTTCTTTTTCTTTCATCATTTTTTTAACAATTAATTTTTGTCGTTTCAAAGAATTGGCAACAACTACAGGAGTATATTCATCATGAATAAATAAATTTGGAACTAATTTACCATAAAATTGATTTGCTCCTTCAGTTCCAGATATAACGGTGCCAATAGGTAAATTTTTGTGATAATATAATAAATCCTTAACTAAAAAACTTTTGCCGGTTTCTCTTTTACCAATAAAAACACATACTTTATCGGGTCCAATACTTGAAATATTAAATTTTTTTAATTCAAGATTCATTACTTTTTTATAATAATTTATTTTTTTATTAATGACGCATACTATTTAAAGAATATAGTATAGACAATTCTATTAATGGATACAGTGCTATTTTCAGACTCTATAAATGATTTAGAAACTAATCTAAAAGATAAACTAGATATTACAAATATTTCTTTATATTGTCCTATTTTAGATAATTTAAATGATTTCAATAAAGGCATTGATAATTATATTTTTAAAAGCAAATATTTTGTGTCTGAATTATTAGATAACAAAACTGAATCTAAAAAGTGTCAAGATACTCCATATATAAAAAGAGAATATGAAGCCAAAATTAAAAATAATTATAGTAAAAAATATAGTAAAAAAACGGTGTTTATTAAAGTGAATCCAATATTAGATGTTATTTCTTTTATTTTAGATCAATATCAAATAGAAACAAACGGGTTACCTAATTATAAAGTTAGTGTAACCTCAAATTACATTAATAATTTTAATAATCAAGCATATATAGATGCTTTTTTCTCATTTCTATCTAGTAAATTAACTGAAAGTGGTAAAGCGCCTTGTTTTCCATTATTTTATGGAACTCTTTCTGCGTTAATGAATCATTATAAATTTGATATTACAGAAGATTATTCTAAAATAAAATATCATAATAAATTTCAATATAATTTAAATAAAACATTTTCTCTAGATGAAATAGATATAGAAACTGATTCATCGGGATATACCACTGTTTCTAATTCTGATTCAGAATTAAGTTTGGACCTTCAAAATTTTGATAATAGTCTTGATAATATTAATAATCTTGATATACAAGAACTTGAATTTGATTCAACTAACTTTTCACAAATAGAACCATCCAAGGAATCATCCGTGGACCCATCCAAGGAATCATCCGTGGAACCATCTATAGAACCATCTATAGAGTCATTATTAAATATTACGGAAATAGATAATTATCATAATTTTTCTGAAATTATTGATGATAATAATACGTTTAAATATTGTGTACTAAACAATTTTCCAACCCAATTAATTTTTATGGAAAAATTAGAATTTACATTAGATGATTTAATAGAAAATAACGAGTATACTATTTCCAATCAAGAATGGAATTCTATACTATTTCAAATATGTTTTGGATTGGCAGTTGCCCAAAAGTCCTATTCATTCGTTCATAATGACTTACATTCTCAAAACATTATGTTTGTTAAAACCAAAGAAGAATTTTTATTTTATGAATATAATTCTAAATATTATAAAGTTCCTACATTTGGTAAAATAGCTAAAATTATTGATTTTGGTAGAGCAACTTTTGAATATAATAATGATATTTATTTCAGTAGTGTATTTGATGAAGGTGGTGATGCCGAAGGTCAATACGATTATCCCGAAGATAACAATTATAAAAATTGTAAAATACGACCTAATCCTAGTTTTGATTTATCTAGATTGGCATCAACGATCATAGAACATTTTGATACCAAACATCCAGTTTATAAATTATTAAAAGGTTGGTTAATTGATAAATACGGTAATAATCTAACTACACATGAAGATAATTTTAATCTATATCTAAAAATAGCAAAGAATGTCAACTCAGCTATTCCTAAAAAACAATTAACTAAAAATATCTTTAAAGAATTTGTTATTCTAAAGAAAAAAATAAATTCAAAACATTTTATATTTAAATATTAATTTAACTAATAAATAAATATTTAATGAGAATTATAACTTATTATATTTAGATTAGTTTTTCAATCATATCCATCATATCGTCTAAATTCGGTTTAGGTAAACTGGTGTAATCAATCAACCGACTAGTATCTCCATATGTTTGAGGTTGATTAGAATTAACATAAATAGGACATGGCCAATGTGAAGTAGTACGATGCTCTTCAAAATATTTTCTACGTTTTTTTTTGATTGATTCGGTATTTTTCGGGTGACTTCTTGGAAAATAACAAATATATTGAACTAGTCTTTCTTCAGAAGATGGTTTTCCATATTGATTTTGGTGAAATACTCTAGAATCCCATAATACAAGCGACCCTGCTTTAACATCTAACACTCTTTTACTATCTTCTAATTCTTCCAAATATTTTTTATCAATTAAATTCCAATTTTTAGTTCCAGTTATATGTCTATCTTTAAAATAACGTTGATGTAATTTATGACTCCCTTCATATACTCTTAGTGTTCGTTCACAATTATCAGTTAAAGCAACAAAACTTTGATAGCATTTAAATCCGCTACTATTTGCAGCCTGATCTGTATGAGTCCAAATATTATCCTTTTGAGTATTGTCTTTAGAAATATAACAACTTCCATCATAAGAGACAATTAACTCTTCAGTATTCCATAGATACTTAAAAAACTCTTGGACTTTGGGTTTTGTTCTAATATACCAAGCATGTCTTTGATGTCCAGCATTATGAAACTTATAAATACCGTGTGGGCTAATTTTTTTATGCATACTATCATGATTTGGAATTTTCTTTTGCCAATCATACATCATTTTTTTAGCAATTTCTATTTCTTCTGTAGATAAAACATTCGGAATAATGGCATAACCTTTCGTTTCAAGTTCGTGTTTGATAGCTTCCATATTTATTTATAATTTTTAATAATAATATTAATATTAAAATTATAATCAATTTTTTTTTAATTTTCTTTTATTGTTTCCTTTAATTTTATAATTAAATAAACATAAGTTAATACTATGGCAAATTTCATATCTACTTCGTGTAATAGTAGTAGTAGAATATAAAAGGTTAAATCTATATAGGTATTTGTTTTAAATTCTATTTTATTATTTATAATATAAATAACTAGAATATTTACTAAAACACAAAGTATATAATATAAATCTAATTGATTAATCATATTATATAAAAAGATTAAAATACTACCTATTATTAATAATAAAAATTAAAAATTTGGTTCCCCTACACTAATATTTGCCTGATAACATGATTCACCACCTCCTATTAATGACACAGAGCTTTTATTATCTAAACTATTTTTAATAAATAAAATACCATAAACACCTACAACATTTGCTAAATAATATTTTAATAATGTCATTTTACTTACTTTTTCATCATTGCGATTATTAATTATATAAATTAATATGACTAATACTAAACTACTAACTAAAGAAATTAAAACATTCTGTGTTAAAAATTTCATTAATTAATTTAAATAAAAAAAAAATAATTTTTTTACTCATCAGAAAAAAAAGAAAAATCTTTACTTTTATACTTATTAACAATATCTGTATTTTCATCATGTTTTTTATCTGAATCTTTAAAACTTACATTTAATGGAATTGTTTTAATATCATCCGAATTGGTTTCGAGTGTTTTAATTTCCGTATTAATCTTAATAGTTTCACTTGGTGGTTTTAACATAGAATCTAAATAGACTTCTTCAACATTTGTTAGATCCTCCATATCATCTAAATTTAAACTATCTAATTGTAATTCGGTACTAATTAAATTATCTAAATTGATATCATTTTTAGAAGGATTTTCTAATGATGGTGTTGGTGGTCTTGCTATAACTTGTGGTGCTTCAACTACTTGTGGGGTTGGTGATCTTGTTTCAACTACTTGTGGTGCTTCAACTACTTGTGGGGTTGGTGGTCTTGTTTCAACCACTGGAGCTTCAACCACTGGAGCTTCAACTACTTGTGGTTCAACCACTGGAGCTTCAACTACTTGTGGTTCAACCACTGGAGCTTCAACTACTTGTGGTTCAACTACTTGTGGTTCAACTACTTGTGGTTCAACTACTTGTGGTTCAACTACT
>ERZ1048068.550-NODE-550-length-33719-cov-14.694273_pt1 | contig 33719 bp, 38 predicted proteins | sample MGYA00383098_ERZ1048068 | MGnify/ENA primary metagenome ERZ1048068 (study PRJEB29581, sample SAMEA5548368) | metagenome | biome: marine; feature: coastal; material: water | depth 1 m | study: Short-term variability in the microbial, nano- and picoplankton... | reverse complement strand
CTCGTTCAACGTCTTGTCGCTTGTCTTCGATGGCGTTGAGTACCCATCGCCTCCAGTTGCCGTTAGAAATACGATCAATCGCATCCCAAAAGACACGCTCAATGGCGTATTTAAAAGTCTAACTTCAACCGAATTAAATCAGTAAATGATCGCCTGCAAGTCCGCGAATGTGGGGCATCTAATGTTGGTTCGATTAGATTAAGCAGTATTTAAATGAGAATAATTCTCATCAAGGCTGCCTGCTCACCATTCACACTTGGCTAGTAAGTCTATCTATCCGGTCTTAACCCCCTAATCCTGCCGCGAGGTGATTATTTAGTGTAATGTCCCCCTGAATCTATCTTCAAAATTTACGTATTAGAACAACGATAGTAGCGATAGTGGTGGGAACATGATGAGCGTCAAGAAAACGTAACTTTCGATCAAGTGCCAGTCCATGTAGGCGGCCTCTTTTATACTCACATTACTTTTTCCGCCTAAAGTAGTTGAAATAAAACAGCTCATTGACCCATATAGTATTGCTAAAAGAATAAAGGCGACGATTGGACCTATCGCTCTTGGTTCACCTGCGCTTATTAAAAATGTGTAATAAGCTATGCCTAAAACAGCCGCAACGATACAAACAAATATTGAGCCTCTATTGACTCGTTCGGTTAATGTTAAATCGCTATATCCTGAGTAAAAGTACGCATTTGCAAGAACTAGTATCGTGATTTGCAAAGCCGGAAAATCTAATATATATCCGATTGTTGCACCGTCAATTGACTGCCAACTTGCAAACAACGAAACAACTGAAGCACTAATTAAAAATAGCGCAAGGCGCGGTGTTAGCTTTAAATTCTTAATACTGCTAGGCGAATAAATTAGGGTTATATATGACAGCAGTATTCCAAATGCGAGCGGTGCATAGGTGAATTTTAAGGCGCTTTGAACTTCACTTGGATCGCTCATATTACCTAAGAGTGATACAAGATTTAACACGCTCACGACAATTCCAATTGTGGTAAATTGCCGGCTGAGAAGCATCAAAGTACTCCAACCTAGCTGCTTCACTAAGAGTATATTCGGCAATGTAAGATAGAAGAAGGGTAGAGCTACCTTATCGAGATCAAATAATCCTGTTTTTAATGATCTTTCGTTAAGCCACACGAAAAATACAGATGCTATTACTAGTGCGATTTTAAAAGCACTCGGATAGTAGCGCTTAGTAAGAGCTTCTATATTTTCTTTCATTTGATCGAATTCCTTCTTCAGCAATTTACCCGATATTAGGTTCTTTTGGATAATTCATCACAAGCTATATTAATAAGCTTGTCTATTTGGTATGACACCTCTAACACCCCCGCGAGGTGATGCCGTATCGCCTTGTCTTCGAGGTATTAGGTGGACATGGCAATGGAACACTGTTTGGCCACTCGCTTCGCCGGCGTTCGTGCCGATGTTAAATCCTTTGACAGTGTTATCCGCGCAGAGGATTGCATTGCGAATTTCGTTGAATAAGTTGATTAATCGCGTTCAGCTCGGGTTGGTACAAATCAAAATACTCTGAGACATGCCGCTTCGGTATTATCAATGTATGCAGGGGTGTAACCGGATACAAGTCTCTGAACGCAATAGCTAGTTCGTTTTCACCTACCAAAGCTCTGTCTACGTTACAAAACACACATTCGCTGTCACGATCGGTATAAGAATTAGACCAATCGCGAAAGTCGGTTGCATCAGTGTCGCGCTTCATTGCGTTACACGAGTAGCACAACGCCTGTAGGTTAGATTGATCGTCGCTTCCCCCGCTATTTCGCGGGAGTATGTGATCGACTTCAAGTGCTTTGCGATCGGCACTAATGCCACATAACTCGCATCTGAATCTCGCACGTTTAAGGACTGTGTACCGTATCGATCCCGGTATGTAACCCGATGACTTCGTTCTGTGCGACCAAGCTGCATCGCCGCGCTTAGCTAGGAATTCTTCTAGCTTTAAATCGCAATCCTGAATAAGAGTGCGGACCTCGTCTCTAGAAAGATTCGCGAAGTCGGGTATCGAGTAGGTGTTCTTGCCCTTTAAAACAACTCCGTTCTTTACTAATATCCTGCCCACCATTTGCTTAACACGTTCTTCGTAATATTCGATTTGGCTTACATCCCGCGAGACGAGAGCTTTAGCGATCTGAGTTGTCGTAGCCTCACCACCATTTTCAAGAATAGTTCGCAGCATTACGGGCTGATAGATGTGCGACATGCGCATCTGCTCAGTGATGTAACGCTTAAGGGCTTTTACCCCACCCATATCTTCCCCTCGCGTTCTTTGGCCTTGGGCCACAAGTAATAGTTTTAGTTTTCTATACTCTCTTCTCTCTTGTCTTCATACCCTATCGATAGGGTATCTACTCGAAGCTTAGCTCTTCAGCGTTATCAGGAAGAAATGGGTAAACCGGCTTGTAGCGGTCAATAAACTCATTAACGAATGGGAATTGGCACTCAAGCTCTAATCTACAGAGTTCGTTTATAACTCCTTTCTGCTGCGGCTCGCTTAGCTTGCCATCCGCTACTTGTGTAAGCGCCATGTCGACTACCCACACGACTTCAGTTTCTTCATCGAACCGGACAAAGTCAATTGCTTGCAGCTCGGCTAAGGCAGCATCAAAGTCACCAACTGACAGTCCCGTATGCTTTTGAGCCACTACCTTCGATTGCTCGTAAATGCCTATCATGGAGTAGGCAGGGCTAGTCAGTAGGTACATCGCGAGCAACTTACCGTTTGGTGAAAAATTACGCATCTTTTCCGATTTCCAAACGTTAGGACGAATCTTGGCAAATTTCCTACTCATGACCCACCTCCTGTGCGACATCAGCCGCTAGAGCCTGAGATTCGGCCAAATCGGCCCCATACCAACGTAAAGTCGACGCAGGTATAGGAGAGGTAGGCTTAGCCCTTACGGCCCACAATGGGCATGTTTTGGCGCTACAGAGTAATACCTGCTGACGCCAAGTGCCGGGGGCAGTTAGGTCATAGGAGCAATCTTTACATTTTTGATCGACGGCTTTACGGAGGCTCATACTTCACCTCCATTTCGAGATTCTGTAATTCTAAATTTGATCCATTCTTCAACTTCAGATTCAATCCACGCCACAGCTCTTCCGCCGCAAAGATTAATTTGTCCGGGGAATAGCCCTTGGCTTATCAAATGGTAAAGATGACTGCGAGAAAGGCCGGTAGAAGCTATGACCTCGTCTAATCGAATGAGTTTGGCTTGCATGAGAAGTCTCCATATTTAGAAAGCTTCCCAAGGATAGTGTCGGATAATAAGACGTGTGTGGCACAAGCGCTTCTGCCACATACTCATTCTATGCCTATGATCGGCCGCGAAAGTTCATCAATCATTTGTTGGGGGGTGAAGTGATAGGCGGAGGATTTCCAAATTTTCTCCCCTTTCTTAAATTTTGCATAGTACCTGCGAAAACTGTCAGTTTGCATGTCCTGATCAGTCTCTTCGTTAAACGTAAGCACTGCGTCTACGTGTTCCTTGTATATTCCTAAATAGCGATAGGCAAGGTGGCGAAGAAGTATCAGTTCATACTTTTGGTATTTAGCGTGACTTCCTCCCTTAGACTCTTTTCGTTTTTCTCGCCCTGAAGTAAAGCAGGCGTGTATCTCTGCCTCAGCCGATCCAATCAGCAATCCTAATTGATAAAAATTCGCCGCTAATTCTGCAGAATCAGTTTGCTTCGATTTTTTTATCAGTTGGCTACAGATTTTCAACCGACTATTCAGTTCGGCAGAAAGATAATTTGTGAGATTTCCGATGGAAAGTCGACTAATGTCATCCAATGCATCCTGAATACAGGCAGCAAGAGACAGAATGTTTATTAGAGGATCTGAATTTGAATCTGCATTTTTAGTCATCACCTCCCCCTATGAGTTTAGTCATTGCGTTATCTCACCTGCTAACTGATCAAGATAGTCCGCCCAACCCTGCATCATTTCTGCTCTTTCGGGCAGGAATGCTGTCCTATCGTAAGCTCGTCCCATCGGATTATGAACCTTGTGTGAGATTTGCAATTCAGCAAGCTTGTCTGAGTATCCTAATTCCTCTTCGAGAATGGTTCGCGCCATGGCCCTAAATCCATGCGGAGTCATAACTTCCTTACTAAACCCCATTGCACGGAGAGCGGTTCGAACCCCGTTATCGCTCATTGGTCGCTTCCAATCTCTATCATTTGGGAAGACGTATTCACTCGTACCCGTAAATTTTTTCATTTCCCGAAGAGTCAGCAAGGCTTGAGAAGGCAAAGGTGATATGTGGTCGCGACGAGATTTCTGATTTATAAATGCCCTCTCCCACCGTAGTTTTTCCCAATTTATCTCGCTCCATCGCATGGTGCGTATTTCTCCCGGTCGCTGAAATAGAAGAACAGATAACTTCAATGCGGTTTTTACGATGCCTCGGCCTTTATATTCCTCGATCGCAAGCAGCAAGGGTCTCAGCTCTTTTGGCGAGGTGATAGCTGCAAAATGTTTTGTCTCTATTCTTTTCAACGCCCTCGATAAATTCAAGGCAGGATTATGCGTCAGTCTGCCGGTGTCGATAGCATAGTTAAATACAGCCTTTAAAATTTGATTGGCTCTATGCGCGATGTCGATCGTTCTAGCCTCGACTTTCCGAAGTATGGCAAGGAGTTCGGGGGCTGTGATTTCTTCAATCGGACGGTGTCTTAAAGAGGGCAATAAATCTTTGTCTAAAATTCTTTGCTGCCTTATCGCGTGGCCCTCGGATTTGCCCGACATATGGACCTCAAACCACTCAGTGCTGAGCAACCCGAATGTGTTATGCACCACTTCGTGTTGAAGCAATCTATTTTGCCGCTTTAACGATGATGGGTCGCAACCCTTAGCAAGCCACTCCCTCGCTGCTTGGTGTGATTTTCTAGCATCAGCGAGTTTTACGTCAGGGTAAATGCCAAGAGCAAGTGTTAAGCGCTTCCCGGCGAACCGGTAATCATAACGCCAATATCGCCCCCCATTCGTGTGGCAGAAGAGATAGAACCCGCCGCCATCGGATAACTTATAGGCCTTCTCACGCGGCTTTGCTTTTTCGACTTGCACAGCAGTCAATTTTTGCATCAGACTCCTCCAAGTTGACGGTATAAAATTTGTGTGGCCACCATGTACCGTCAGATATACCGTCAAAATTACGATATATTAGCGGAAGTCTCAAGAGGTCAGTGGATCAGAAGACACAAAAAAGCCCACGATTTGTGGGCTTAGGAGTCTTCTCGGACGTTACGGGAAGTGTATGTGGTAGCGGGGGCAGGATTTGAACCTACGACCTTCGGGTTATGAGCCCGACGAGCTGCCAGACTGCTCCACCCCGCATCAAAATGGGTAATCTATACTGGCGGCTAGTCCGAAGACGGACATAGCTAGATAAGGAGCGAGAGTATAGGGTGTAACCTCACCCGCGTCAACCTCAGTGGTGAATCGCCTAGAAACAACGACCAGTTTGTCGGTCGTTATATACACCGGCATCTCGGGCGCCTTGCCGAGTCGCATTGTGCGATAGCGACACCCTAACCTTATCCCAATAGAGAAATCTGTACTTAATCTAACCCGCTTCTTGGCGATGTGTAAGGTTTATTTACGCTCGTAATGCCCCATCAACATGCCAGATGCAAGCACATGACCATCCATCGCCGCCCGTAATTCCTCGGCGTTCAGGCCTGGCACCAACGCCAGATCAGCATCTAGCGCGTAAACGCGGAAATGGTAGGCATGAAGTTGCCCATTTGCCGGCGGCCTGGGACCAAAGTAACCTGTGCGTCCTAGCCCGTTAACGCCGTTAATCATACCCTCAAGACTAATTATGCCAGTAATTTCGGCGTCTCTAGCCATGCCTCGGGGCAATCCACTAGCACCGGCCGGAATGTTGTAGGCAACCCAATGCACAAATGGAGCATAGTAAGGCAGCAAATCCGCGGGCTAAGTGCGTAAAACGATGGTTCAATGCGGACATGTAGAAATCCTCTAGAAGATGCCGGGAAATTGTGTTGGGCCATTCGGTGAGATTTTACTTTCAGCACATCTCCAGTCTCTAGTGAGGCATTTCAACCTGACTCAACCAACCTCTCAGACTTTATATTGATGTGGTGCGCTTATAAATTCCCAACCCTAATTTCTCTATAAAAAAACCTGCATACTGACTATTCTACTAAATCTTAGTAAGAGCCCAGAAAACCGCAGCCCCCATCGCCACCACTAAAACAGCCAAAAAGCCTTTGCCAAGATGCCGCCCGAAAAAATTTTTCCCTTCTTCGAGCGGGAGTTCAGAGGTCGGAATGGCTTCCTGATCAATGACCAGAGCCTCCTTTGCTGTCTCTAAATATCCATCAAATAGAGCCATATTTACGCTCTCATCACTTTTAACGTCAGAAACTTTGGTTCTGTCGGACGTGTTCGTTTCGTATACGTCTAATTGCTTTAAAATATCCAATATATGGTTGTATCTCATAGAACTGCGAGCGACTGCGGAGAGCATAAGTCTCTCCCTCGGCCTCGGCGCACCGAAGTGGATGTGTAAAGTTCGCACATCTCTTGCAAGTCTTTCACTATTCAAAATAGACTTCTCTCCAGGGTCCGCGCCACAAAGCAGCCCTATATTACTGCCAGGCAACTCGAGGCAGAGAGTTTCGATATCTTGCCAGTCTTCAGCCGAGAGTTCAGCGTAATAAGGCACGAGGACTATTTTACGTCCTTCATCTCGCCCCCCTGGTAGTGAGACGTTTTCAAGTGACAAACCTTCAATCTCGGTATTAAGTAAGTCGATTAACCTGCGCTTTTTGAGCGATTCGAAAGAAATAAGGGAGTTCTTGCCCATAAGATGAAGGCGACTAACTGTTAGCTCAAAGTAATATTCGGCGAACTTACTGTTCTCGGCATGAATAAAGCCAAAGGGAGTAGGAGAGTGCAAGTGCTGGATTAGGCGGCGGACTAGACGATGGTCCCTTTTAGTAAGATAGAAGCCTTCTGGTCTAATGTTGTCATCAAAATCTCGCTTGATTCCTGTCACCAGCTCTCTTTGTCTAGATTTTCCCTGCATAAAGAAGACTCACAATCACATCGCTTGTTGAGGACAAATTCGCTGTGGTTATAACACGCTTTCGCCCTGCTTATAACCGCGCCACAGAGCGCTTCTCATGCTCATTCACTGATTTTACACTACATCGAGGCTCTAGGCGCTATCCCAAACCGAATGGCAAACGATAGAAGAGGAATAAGACTAGCATTTGGGCCGCAGTGGAAAATAAGATAGAAACCTTCCAAATTAAGGGTATTTGACCCAGTTTTTAGTTGACTCATTTATGGATTTTGGAGGTGTAACGAAAATAAGTGCAAGGACATCGTCAGCTGTAGGGACGCGAATTTCTCTCCCAGCTATAAGCCAATTGGGGTTTCCAGAACGGAATGCCGAAGGGTTCGCCTGCACGAAAGCCTGACGAATGAAACTCTTTTTGACACCTGATTCAGACATGATTAACTCTATTATCTCATCCAAGGTGTCCCCTACTTGCACTCGATAACTGCCGCTTTTCAGTTGATCGACCTGTCTTTCACGCAAATAGCGCTGTATCTCTACATCCTCAAGCAATAATTTTAATGCACTGTCTACATTCATTTCATCGGCGGAAGCTAAAGGCGTTATGGCCCAAGCAGCTACAAGAGAGCATAACAATACATGCTTTTTCAAACCGAAAAAAATTTTCATTAACGAACTCCGTTACTGCTTAAAAATTGCAACACTGACGCTACAGCAAAAAATAATTTAATCAAAAAGGGGTCGCAGATCGATAGACTCCGAGCGAGTCTCCAGCAAGTATCTTTAGTTCTGCGTTATGATAGTTAACGCGAATAACCTCCGCTAGACCAATTCGGTCTAGTGCGTTTGGATCTAATAGCGAATCGTAGTCACTTAAAATATTAGGCGACACTATGAACTTGTCGCCTAAAGCAACTCCACCCGTGCTACCAACAGCTAATCGAAGAAGAGTGCTAGCTTGTGAATCGTTTCTTAGGAGCCCTCGAACAGGCATTTCTTCAAGCCCGCAAACTCTATAATTTGACAGCAGCATAGAAAATTTTTCGACTTCCCTTTGAACCTGGAAATAGCTTTCAGTATCTATTTCTTGTTCCAGAAGGTTGTAGCCCGCTTTGGGGATATTAATCGTAAATTGCGATACGGCAATTGACTCATTTTTTTCCCGATCACTCGCAGTCAAAGTGATTAGCAGCCTTTTGCTATCGCTATACTTTGGCTTAGCGAGATTGTATAGAAATCGGGAACTGGAAATGTTGGAAACAATATCAGCACCAACTATACGCGATAAGCGATATGTATCCGCAATATCAAATTTTTTCTGATCTATAGAAACATCGACACTCACTAAATACTGTCCAGCTTCAACATTTTCGTTTCTTTCATTCAACCGCGAAAAATAACTTGTACTTGACGGCACACTTGCGGTTTGCCGGCCTTCGGTGACATACCATTGGGAGGTCGAGTTAATGTTTAGACGCAGTTGCTCGCCGATAACTCCATCAAGTCTGTTTATGACCGCCCCGCTTATATCCTGGGACCAAGCAGCATCCTTAAAAACAATTCCAATCTTATTCTTATATCTCGCGGTACTTTTCCTCTCGCAATCATTGTTACGCGCAGAATCCAGTAGCCTCGTAATTTCATTACGCTGAGGCCTGCGATCTTTCATCAAGTCTACGTTTCTAATTGCTTCAATATTTGTGCCGGTATTGAAGTACGTTGATTCGACCAGCCTTCCTGTTGAGTCGATGAATCCAGCTGAAGCTACGGAGAGCCCAGAATTTACTGCGCGCTGCACAAGGGACTGTTTGAGCTCATCAAGCAACATCTCGCTCTCTTTAAGCGACGTCGTATTAGCGATCGACTGGGCCATCAGCATCTCACTAAAAAGAGCGCACAAAATCAAAGCTAATTCGAGGCGATTAGAGGACGGTGGCCGATTTCTGCGTGTCGATTTCATTGATAATTAGTCTCGCGGCGCACTATTCAACATTTTGGAGATAAAGTTTTTTCAGATTATCTACGACCGAAGAAGACAGCGACAAAGTGACTTCATAAGTAGTATCTGACAACGGCTTAATGCTCTCGACTTGCGCTCCATAAATAATACCTTCGACACGTGTTTGCACTACGTCACTCTGAACGACCATGTCACCGATAGTCGTGGATGAATCGATATAGAGGCCATAGATCTGTTCCGAAAGAGATCTATAGGCATCAATTTTTGATGCCCGTATCGCTAGCACACGCTTTTGATTTGGATTTCCTAGCTGCGCCTCAATATCGGCATAACCTGTAGCAGTCAACTTATCGCCCTCCATCTGTAATCGAACAGCAAGAGCCTCTGAAAATTTTTCATCTGTATTTGAGCAAGAGACTAGCCCGGATGTGCAAATTAAAAGCAGGATAGCCGTTATTTTAGTCCTTTGGACCATCGAGATTCCCCTTCCTGTGTTCATCAGTATTACCCAGAATCAGTCTCTTATGAGACACGCATTCACTTTTTATAAATCAGTGAAGCCATATAACTATAAACCACCAATCGACACTGACCAATAGAACTTTACTTGTCCCATGCAGAATCACCACAATTGCTGGCATGCTAATTGCTTCAACCATTAGCGGAACTAGTGTTGGAGCAAAACAAAAAGCCGATATTCCGCTAAATTACTGATAAAAAAGACTATTATGGAAAATACTTCATTGTCATATTTACGACAAGGCCTCGGCCGAGTCGGCGCAGCCAGCTTAGGAATGCCATTTATCGTGCTCCTAATAATGTCGATGCTTATCGTACCCCTTCCGACTTTAATGCTGGATTTTTTGTTTACAGTTAACATTCTCACCGGCCTAATAATAATAATGGTGTCTGTAAACGTCTCGCGGCCGTTAGAGTTTTCGTCATTCCCTTCTATACTCCTTTTAGCAACCATGTTGCGCCTGAGCCTAAACGTGGCGTCTACACGAGTTGTACTTGTCAATGGGCATCAGGGAGCCGGCGCTGCCGGCGAAGTCATCGAAGCATTCGGGGAATTTGTCATCGGAGGCGATTATGTTGTTGGCTTCATTATTTTTATCATCCTGATGATTATCAATTTTATTGTTGTTACTAAAGGTGCAGGTCGGGTGTCGGAAGTAATAGCGCGTTTTACGCTAGATGCCCTCCCTGGCAAGCAGATGGCAATAGACGCGGATCTAAACGCTGGCGTAATCGATCAAGCCGGAGCCAAACAGCGACGAGAAGAGGTCTCACAGGAATCTGACTTTTTTGGCTCTATGGATGGAGCATCTAAGTTCGTTCGAGGAGACGCAATAGCGGGCATCCTCATCCTACTAATTAACATCATTGGGGGACTGGCAATCGGGGTTGGCCAGCATGGTCTTTCGTTTTCACAAGCAGGCGAAATATATGTATTACTTACGATCGGCGACGGGCTGGTTGCCCAAATTCCTTCTCTGTTATTGTCTTTATCCACTGCAATAATAGTAACCCGAGTAACGACATCTGAGTCAATGGGCACTCAGGCAGGCACTCAGCTGTCAAGCCCCCGCGCACTCTCAATTGCTGCGGGAATTCTGATTCTCCTCGGATTTATTCCAGGCATGCCACATTTTATTTTCCTCAGTATGGGGTTTAGCTTAGCTGCTTTTTCACACTATTTAAATCAATCAAGGATCGACTCAGCTGAAACCACTTCAGCAGCCAAACAGGTCGAAGAGAATACTCAGAAAGCGTCCGAATCAGATGATCTCGATTGGTCGCATATTGAGCAAGTTGATCAAGTAGGTCTTGAAATTGGATATGGCCTGATCCCTTTAGTAAACAAAGATTCAGGTGGCACTTTACTTGCCAGAATACGAGGTATTCGCAAAAAGCTGTCATCGGAGCTCGGATTTCTAATCCAACCAATCAGAATCAGAGACAATCTGGACATATCACCTAGCGCCTATAATATCGTTATAAACGGAGCGGTAAGGGGACTCGGCGAAGTGCAGATTGGAAAAGAACTCGCTATTAACCCAGGAAATATTACAACGCCATTAGACGGGCAAAGAACCACTGAACCAGCTTTTGGCCTCGAGGCATACTGGGTGGAGCGAGGCCAAAGCGATTTCGCAAAAACTGCAGGATATACTGTCGTGGATCCCGCGACTGCTATAGCGACTCACATGAACTCTATTCTGAAAAATAACGCAGATGAACTGCTAGGACATGACGAAACCCAGCAATTGCTTGATCTAATTAGCGAAAAGTCACCGAAAATAATTGAAGATTTAGTTCCAAACAAATTATCTGTATCTACAATTACTCAGGTACTAAAAAACCTCCTTCAAGAAGGAATTACATTACGCGACAACAGGTCCATCATTGATAATCTACTCGCTGAAAGCGTAAAAACCAAAGACGCTAACCAACTTACTGCCCTTATAAGGCCGCATTTAGGAAGGATCATTGTTCAGGACATAATTAGCGTCAACGAAGAATTACCGATAATTACTTTAGAGCAGCCGCTCGAACAACTTTTGAACAATTCGATTCAAAATGACTCTTCAACTAATGATGTTTTCTTAGAACCAAAACTAATCGAATCTATCGTAGCCTCTGTGTCGATTGAGAAACAAAACGCCGAAGAAAGGGGCAACCCCGCAGTAATGGTGGTGTCGCCCAAAATACGACCTTGGCTTTCTCGCATCCTCAGACAAAGACTTGGAAACTTGTCAGTACTCGCCTATACAGAAATACCCGAAGATCAAGAGATCAGGGTGATTGGCAGAGTAGGCATTCAAGATGAACAACAGAACCAGGTGGCGGCATGAGAATAGAAGTAATATGGGCCCCTAATTCACGGGCAGGAATGACTTCAGCAATAGCGCAATACGGCGAGAATGTTGTCCTTCTTTCGAATCGAAAAATTGGATCGCGCTCACGGCTATTGGTAGGACTTAACTCCAAAATTCAAGCAACTGATACCTTGGAGTTGAGAGACATCAAATCTGTTAACCACGTTGTCCCGCCAACTATGGTGCGTGAAGCAAAAGACTATGAGTTGATTACTAATCTCGTTAAAAATGAATTAGCTAAGTTTAAAAAAGAGACAGAAGCTGAACATTATAGGAAAGTCAATTATGGTGGTGTCGCTAAAAGAATTTTTGGACAATCTGGCGTTTCTAGAGAACTTAGTAACTTATTATCAAACGACCTAAGTACGGATGCAAATAGCCTCGAGATTTCTGACCATGTTATTAGCAAGCTGACAGAATCTTTACCTGAAACAATTGAAATAGATCTCGGCACTAAGACTCACGTACTTTGCGGTAATTACGGCTCAGGAAAAACATCAATAGCGATCAAGTTTGGTCTCAAACTACTGGAATTGTGCGAAACGCCGCCTATACTCGTAAGCTACAAACAAGGATTAACACCCTCCTCTGCATCAATGGAAGCAATATCTAAGTCCTTAGGGATTCCAATTTTTGAAGTATCTGACATCGATACCCTTAAATTAATAGAGAGCCATCTATCGAGTGACGGCATTCTCATTGTCGACACAGCAACCAGAAATATCTCAGAGGAAATACTTCTAATTAAAGATAATTTGCAGTCAGTCAATTTCCATCTGATCGCTGCAAGCGATTCTTATGCCGCAGCCCAAGAGCACCTGATCAGTGTAGCGAATTGGTCAAGCTTCATAATCACCAGACTCGATTTAGCCCCCTGTCAATGGCCCATCATTGAGACTCTTATACGTGAAAAAATCCCTCTTTCCTTGGGATCTAGGAGCGCGAATATCAATGATGGCCTAGTAAGGGTCACCAAAGAGACGCTAGCGAAACGATCAGAGGAACTGCTAAGAAAAAACTTTGATTCGGACGAAGCTCTCACCGATAATAGCAGGGTTAATCCACACAGCTTTAATCAACTCAAAGCCAATCAATAATTATTATTAATATATAAATCAATCAGTTAAGCTAGCCCGTCAAAAATACATTAAACCGGGCACAAGGGCACAAGAGAGGAACACCGTGGATACGCGCGTTATAGGTATAGCAAGCGGAAAGGGAGGAGTTGGCAAAACAACTTTTTCTATCAATCTAGCGCTGCAATTTGCCGCAATGGGTAAGCGCGTACTATTGTTCGATGCTGATCTCGGCATGGCGAATATACACATCGCATTCAACAAAAGCATTACTAAGAGTTTAGCTAATGTCATTGATGGTAGGGCTACGCTCGAAGACATAATCGTAAATGTCCATGAAAATATTGACCTAATCTCAGGTGGCAGCGGTGTAGAACGACTTGCCGACCTAAACGCCTTAGAAAGCAGCGCTATAGTTCAAAGCTTCTCTTCGTTGGAAAGCAATTACGACTATATGATAGTCGATATGTCTGCAGGAATAACCTCTCAGGTCATCGCTTTCATGGCATCAGTACAGCTTAAAATCATTGTAGGTACCGACGAGCTCTCGTCAATTTCTGACGCCTATGGGATAATCAAAGTCCTATCAATGAAACAAATCTTGTCAGACCTCGTTTATATCCCAAATCGAGTTTCATCACCAATTACCGGTAAGAAATTATATGAAAACCTAAACTACGTAACTAATAAGTTCCTAAATCATGACATTGAGTTTATCGGGTCTATAACCGAAGACCCTATCTATTCCCGGGCTTGGCAGGCAGATAACCCTGCTTCAATCATAAGCAAGAATACAAATGCAAGTGCCGAGATTAATAAAATCGCTCGTGAAATCGAAAACCATCAAGTTTTCAACACACCTAATAATAACAGCTTACAGTTCTTTCTAACTGGGATTCAGGTGAATTAGGAGTGTTGTATGGATTCTAACGAAACAGGATATAGTTCCGAACAAGATTCTGAATCGCAATCCATTGATATATCGCGCAAGATTGAACTTGTAAAAAAAATTGCGCTGTATCTCAAAGCGAGAATCCCAGATTATTTCGAGGCAGAAGACTTAATACAAATTGGAATGATAGGGCTTATCGAAGCCAGCAGAAACTTTGACCCATCAATAGGTGTCTCATTCGATGAATACGCAAAACGCAGGATCAAAGGCGCCATACTTGATGAGGTCCGAAAGGCCAGCAGTCTCTCTCGCCTAGCTGTTAAGAACAATCGAGAGTATTCATCGGCTAAAAACTCACTGACAAATTCATTAGGGCGCCAGCCTACAAACGTAGAAATTGCCGATTACCTTGATGTCTCTATCTCTGAATTAGAACATAAACGCTCGCATGCAAACCAATTTAATCTTGTACAGCTAGACAACGATTTAATTGAAGCCGATGGCGCTTTCGAAGACCAGCAATCGAATCCCATGCTTAGCATAGAACAAGCAGAACTTTCAGATCGTTTAACCAACGAAATCTCTAAACTCGACGAACGATCCAAATTGATTATTTCTTTATACTACGTCGAAGAGTTAAATATGAAAGAAATTGGCGCCGTAATAGGTGTTAACGAGTCGCGCGTTAGCCAACTTTTGAGCGCAACCGCTTTGAAATTAAGAGGCAGTTTGATCTAAAGCTTCTATTTACAACTTGCTCAATCTCTCTCGAAAAATATATAACCATCGTCGATCATTTCCTGCGCTGCCACGTCATTTAATTCTTCTTCATTGTTCGACTGTGATGCGTTAGATAGCGCGGTAATAGCATCATAGTATTTCTCTTTCTCTAAAGTGACAATCGCGTTAAGCATTCCTTCAAGTTCTCGCAATTGATCAGTTGACTGAATTACTCGGCGAAGCTCTACTTCCATCGAACTGTTGCTCAGTTTTACATCAGAAAAGTCTTCTCCAAATTCCATTACAGTGTTCCGAAGGGCCTCAACTTGTTCCTCCAAATCTAGCCTTTGTTCTTCGTACCTTAATGAAATTTGCTCCGTTGCAATATCGAGAGACCCTTCAAAACCGAGTATCTCGCTCTCTAGTTTAGTGGCACTGATCGCAGCGAGATCTAGATCATTACTTAACGTCTCAATTAGAGAGTCCATGACAACAAAAGAATTAATCCGAGTGCTTAGATCATCGGCAAGACTTTGCACTTTATTATTTGATAACCAAGTCAAACCCCCAAATATCAACGTAACCGATAGGATCCCCATCATAATTCCATTTAGGATCGCCGAGCGTTTACTAAACCTGATAATTTCGCCATTATTCTGAGCTAATTTCTGTGAGACCTTCCCGCTAAAATCGTTGAATTCCTGCGAAAAATCATGAAATAGTGCGCCTAATTCCTCGTTACTAATAACCCTGTGACTTGAAGAATTGTTATTTCCACCACCAGACTCTGACAATTGCGTATCTTCTGTTGTTGAAACCTCTTCAGAGTCATTTTTAACCTCAGCTTTCCCGCTGTCTACGGTTGGAGGGCTATTATCGCCTGGCTCCGAAACATTTTCCGTTTCATCTAACTCTATATTTTTCTCATCGCTCATGTAGTAAACCCGCAAATATTAGGCGTTGCTAAATTAGCAATCGTCGCACAACTTATTTATCAACGCTGATTATGGAAAATTCTACAGCTTGCTTTGCTCAATAACCAATCGGCACATCATGTTAAAAAATTAGATTTTAGTACGGGTGACAAATTATGAATTATGATGTGCCGCCTTCTACTAATTTACCGGTTGAATCGAATAACATTGAGCTCGGAATTTTGACCTTTGGCTTGCGCAGTTTTGTTCCGTCCTTACGTAGCTCGTTGAGCTGAAAAATATACGCTATAACCTCAGCGACTGCCCTATAAAGTGGTACAGGAATCTCTCGCTTTATCTCAGTGGTAAAATATATCGCCCGCGCTAAATAAGGCGACTCAAATATTGGAACCTGAGTTTCTCCGGCCTTCTCTCTTATTGACGCCGCCAAAATATCTGCTCCTTTCGCTAATACAATTGGGGCTTGCGATGATCCAGGTTCATAGGCTAGCGCGACAGCAAAGTGACTCGGATTTGTTACTATTACATCTGCGTCGGCTATCGATGCCATCATTTGATTCATGGCCACTGCGCGCTGACGTTCCCGTATTTTTGCTTTTACCTCAGGCCTGCCCTCGGACTCTTTATACTCATCTTTGATTTCTTGCCGAGACATTTTTAATTTATTATTGAAGCTGACTATTTGATAGGGAAGGTCTATCGCCGCGATTATTAGTAACGTCATTGTGACAAGCAAAACACCCCAAATTAGTATTTCCAAGCCACTGGCTATAGCTACTTTGATTGGCAGCATATTTAGGAAGAACACACGTTCATATAATGTATAGAGCAAACTAATAATTACGAGAGCTATAAGAATAAGTTTTGCGAAGCTTTTAGAAAGTTCTACTACACTTTTTATTCCAAACATTCTTCCAAGTCCAGTTATTGGATTTAATTTAGAGGCTTTTGGGAAAAATGCTTTCGCAGAGAAACCGATCCCTCCAGTTACATAGGCAGTAACGATTGAAAGAACTACAGTCATTACGAGTATTGGGGAGATAAACAAAAAGCTCTGAATGAACAACTTAGGCAGGGTCCCAGCAATGACAAATGGATTTTTTATCACTGATCTATCAAATTTGAATGCCTGAGAGAATAGTTCAATAAATGCTTCACCAGCCGTGCCTCCGAACAGGTAGAGAACAATCGCGACTGATATTAGTAGCACTGCTATTGAAGTGTCTTGCGATCGAAGAAATTGTCCTTCCTCTCTCGCTTTTTCAAGTCGTTTGGCGGTCGGCTCTTCAGTTTTATCCGTTTGATCTGTTTCTTCGGCCACTTTAAATACCTAGCATAATGATGAGCTGCGCGAACGAATCTAACCAAAATTCTTGTATTATTTTTAGAACGCCTGGTAAGGCGAAAATTAGCATGATTCCACCAACAAGAATAATTGCTGGAAATCCTACTGCGATAATATTAAGAGAAGGAGCTGATCGCGTAATAATTCCTAAACCTATGTTCACTAACAATAGTGCAATCATCATTGGCAAGGCTAGTAATAGCCCTCCTGTAAAGATTAGAGGCGTCCAATCAATAAGAGCCTGTAACAAACCCATTACGGGCAGTGGCTGCCCAATCGGAAAGCTAGTGAAGCTGTTGAATATAATATCGATCATTATCAGATGCCCATCTATTAGCAAAAAGATAAGCGTCGACAATATTATAAGAAACTGAGAAATTACCGGTACGTTTCCTAGATTCGGATCAAACATGTTGGCCATTCCCAAGCCCATTGCGTTTGATATTGCTTGCCCTCCAACCGTGATCGCCGAGCTTACTATTTGCAAACTAAAACCTAATATCACGCCTATAAAGATTTCTTGTAATAGGCTTAGCAGACCATCGCCGGTTAAAGGATCAATCACTACGCCATCAAAAAAGCTAAAATATAGAAAAGTGAAAACTGTTGATATCCCAATCCGAAATCTTATGTTGATGGATTCTACGGAATAGAATGGAGAAGCTAAAAGAAATGCAGACAATCGAGTGAACGGGAAAAGAAACTGATAAAACATATCAATTATTTCAGGTATTAAATATGAGGTCATTGGAGATATATTGGTAAGCTTAAAAGGAGCCGCTGAAAGTAATCTACTAACGTGAGCAGTTGCCACCCTCCAACGAGAAGTAAAACGATCACTAATACGATCAATTTTGGAATAAAGCTTAGAGTCATTTCTTGAATAGATGTTGCTGCCTGAAAGATGCCAATTATAATTCCTACTATTAACACTGCTCCTAAAAGAGGTCCTGCGATAAGCATAGTCACCCAGAGGGCTTCACGGCCAATAGTAATCACATCTGCGATATTCATCTATATTCCAAAACTACCGGCGAGAGACTGCATTATAAGTATCCAGCCATCAGCTAGTACGAAAAGCATCAGCTTAAACGGCATAGAGATCATCATTGGCGACAGCATCATCATGCCCATAGACATCAGCACACTGGCCACGACGAGATCAATTATTACAAAGGGTATGTAGATCAAAAAACCTATTGTAAAAGCTGTTTTTAGCTCTGAAGTCATAAATGAAGGGAGAAGAATGCTGAGCGGTACCTCGTCTCCTTCATTGTACTCTTGACCCGCAATATCGCTAAATACAGCAATGTCATCTTCCCTAGTTTGGGACAACATGAACGCCCGCAGCGGGATCTGAGCGACTTCGACTGCTCGCTCGACACTAATTTCAGCATTGAGATATGGCGTAATCGAATCGTCATATATTTCGTTCAAAATAGGCGACATGATAAAGAACGTTAGAAAAAGAGAGATGCCGACCAAAACTGTGTTTGGAGGGGTCTGCGCGGTACCTATTGCCTGCCTTAGCAGGGACATGACAATAATAATGCGTACAAATGATGTCATCATTATGAGTAGTGAAGGTAACAGTGTTAGCACTGTCATCAGAATTAAAATCTGCAGGGTCAGGCTATACTCTGTGCCATCGGGAGTCTGACTTACACTTATAGCCGGCAGACCTACCTGTGCACCAACCGAACCACTTGCCAAAAATAGCAGCGGTATTAGAGCTTTGAGAAGTAATGCCAGTGAGCTTGAAATTGAGTTTCGGCGCTCTTTGTCGGCACCAATTATATTGCTCTCAAACGCGCATTCACATTTCATTTTTTGTCTCAGTATCGTTTTTTTCATGCGTCCAGATTGGCACTATTTTGTCGCCAGAGAGAGCAATGAGTGAACTGTATCTACCAGATTCGACTAAAACCAGTTGTGCTTTTAATCCGACGCGGGTCTGAGCCACAATCTTAAGGCGGTTCTGATCTAAGCCTTGGTGTATAGATGAGTTTTTTCTAAGAATCAGAAAAAAAGACGCCATCGCTACCCCGACTAGAAGGATGGCGAGTGTAATATTAATGAAAAATTCTGTGTCCATTTGGCGCTCTCAAGATTCTTTAACTAGGCTACAGAGAGCATAGAGCGGCCATTACGTTGAGGATTAGCTATCCACAACTGGATCTAAACTCGGTCAGCACTCGGGACTATTTGCGTCAGTTTAATACCGTAATGTTGGTCGATAAGAACAATCTCACCTTTGGCAACCAAAGTATCATTAACCCGCAAATCAAGAGGCTCGCCTGCTAGCGAATCCAAGGCAACTACTGAGCCTTGATTCAGAGCCATTAATTCCCCGATTTTTAGCTTTGTTCTTCCTAGCTCAACAGAAATTGATACTGGAATATTCCCGAGCAGCCCCTGGCTAACATTGACTCTTTCACCTTCGTTAATGTCGGCACTATTGGTCATTTCTGTACCTAATTGTTGCTCATCACCCACGCCATATTCTCCTAATACATCTGTTATTTGATCGCTCAGCCGGCATCCGATGGGAGGCTGGGGGTTATGCTTTATTTACTGAAGCTATACTTATCGCAAGCCTCTCACCAGCTCGCCCAGAAATCGCTTTAAAGACTGGAACGCCGCTTACTGTAACATCGAGCATTCCTAATTTTGACAGCTTTAGCTCGTCTCCCAATTTAAGAGCAGAAATCCCTCCAACTGAAGAACGAATTTTCCCAAGTTCGACTTTCAGTTCAACCTCGAGCCCTAAACAGGCCTCCTTTAAGTCTTGACTCCAAGCCAAATTTTCTGAGGAAATTAGAGCGCTTTCTTCGAGTTTTTTCGCATATTTTTGCGTCTGGGCACGAACCGGTGAATGCGGGTAAGCTATAGTAATCTCACCCCTTATCTCTTCACCAATGTTCACTTCAAACTGAGTTACAACAATCGCTTCTTCATTCTTAAAACATTGTATTTTAGTCGGATCGTTTTCTGATTGTCTTTTTTCGAATTTTGCTTCCAGCAGCGGGGACCACGCCTCTTTCAATGCGCCTGAAACTAGCTTCGTAATGATATCTACGATAGCACTTTCAGCATTGGCAAATGACCGATTTGGCGAAAATCCAATAGTGCTTACGCCTACTCCGCCAAAAAACCGATCTAGGGAGCTAAAAATAATTGGAGAGCTTATTAGCAAAAGCGCCTGCCCCTCCATTGGCATTAAACTAAGCGTAGTCAGGGAGCTCGGGACGTCGATGCTTCGAATGAAGGTCGCATAATCTAAAACTCTTATCTCGCTCGCCTTGATTTTGGAAGGCGTATTTAACACGCCCGAAAAGCCCTTTTCCAGATTATCTGCCAACTTGCGGCTTATATTGCCAAAGACCTGCTCATCAACATCTAGATAATTATTTCTGTTTACTAAGTCGTGCCTGACAACATTTGCGGATCCACCATTGACTAAAGAGGTCAAATGGTTTTCGTTCTGCGCATCTTTTAATGCTTCTAACTCTTTATCTGTAAGCTGGACGTTTTCTTCAGTCATTGTATCTATCGCTTCTTATTGGACTAAAAATTCAGTGAACAGCACTAAATCAATACCGCTATAAATTTTTTGTTCTTCCAACACCGAGTTGGCAACCAGGCGTAGCTCCTCTGCAGCGCTTTTTCTAAAATCTATTGCTGTTATCCTCTCCTCCGAAATTTTTGAGAGCTCTTCAAGCAACGCAGCACGCATACCAAACTCATGCGCCACGATTTTGTCTATCATCTCTTTCCCATAAGGTGTGCGAAGCGCAAGCTTTACTTGCATCATCTTGCCTGAATCGAGGATATTAACTGTGAAAGAATTGTCCAACTCATAATACAGGGTTTCGCCTATCTCTGGTTCGGCAATCAATGTCGCCGCTTCTGCTCTTTCGGCCGACAGGACATCATCTGAGCCCATGCCTTCATCGTCTCCGGACAGAAGGAAAAAGTATACTCCGGCACCACCTCCGCCTAATATTAGTAGCGTGGTTACTATAATGATTATAAGCGTTTTTTTACTACGCCCTTCTTCAGCGCCTTCTTCGACGTCTTTATCCTTAGCCATGACTAACCCTGATTTTAAGCGAATGTATCAATTAGCGAATTTGAACCATCTCCAGAAATAGAGCTTTTTTCAAGAGCATTGTTTGATTCTCCCGAATCAGATTCGTCAAATACACTATATTTTTCTCTGTTAGCCTCATCCCTTTGATTCCCTTGGAAACCAAATTCGGCAGTCCTAGAGTCATTAATGTTCAGGGCCACAATGCCCTTATGCTCTATAGCGAGTTGATCACGTAAAACGGTTGCGTTTGCTTGCATAAGCTTAGCAACTTCCGCATTTTCAGTTCTAAGCGTGATTTGAATCTCAGAATCTTTTGAGAATAATAAATCGACTTCTACCTGACCTAAGGATTCTGGCGAGAGCAGCATTTTAACGGAAATATTTTTCCCAGTAAATGTGTTAACTAATTGATTTTTAACTATCTTTCCAACTTCTTCATTGAATCTGTCGACGTCGAACTTGGCCATTGCCGAGTCAATCGATGCTTCAGATTGAGTGGTGTTTTTGAGTGAGCTCACCTCTATAGATTGTACATCTGCCAGTGGCGCGGCTTGTTCATTACTTAATCCCTTAAAAGCCTGCAATTGGCGTAAGGCGCTACGAGGTGTGAACGAATTTAGTACTGATTGCTGTTGATTTGCAGAAGCAGAATCAACTGAGCCGTCTTTTTTACCATTCCCGCTTGCAGCTAGCTCAGCTCGCTCGAATTTGGAACCAACAGAATTGAGCCTATCAAGATTTTTGGAAAAGTGAATCTGTTCAGAACTAGCTTTTACTGCCTCTATTTGTCCTTTGCTCGACTCAGCGAATTTGAAATGCAGGGAGTCGCTTCTGTCAGGTGCCTTATCGAAGCGACTCAAATTCGAGCCTTCACCCTCAGGCACCGTTCCATTCGCCAATGCGGCCTGAGTAATTGACGTCTGCCCGACAGGTGCAAGACGCTCCATCAATGGCTTAGACGCTTCGCCACTCCCCCCCAAGCGCTGTGTGCTATTCAGTAAATCTTGGAGCTTTTGAGTAGTCGACAATGCGTAAGTGCTCTCTGTGGCCTCACTTTGCGAAATACCAGACCTTTGCTCAGCGTTTAGCTTGCCGATAAGAATTGGGCGCTTTCCCCCCAGCGTGAGTTGGTCAAATGAGGGAGGCTGCGAAAGCATAAGCGGAAGAACATTGCCACTTTCGTGCTCACCGTCATCTTTTTTGCCGCTTTCTAGGCTTTCATCACCGCCGGCCTTGAGAGAGTCAACAAGCTCTGTTTCGGACTCAATATCATGAGGAAGAGATTCTAAGACCCGAGTTATGGTCGCTGAAAACTCGCTGCCGGTCGCATTTACCGAGCTTTCTGCACCATTCCCTGTGCTTTCCATCTCTTTAATTATATTCTGTAAATCAAAATGAGTGCTTATCATCGTTACGTCGCCTATGAGGCTTAATCCTTATTACTACTTTGTATGAGAGCTCATCTTGAGCTGCCTACAGTATACGTAGCAAATTACGTGCCACTCACTAAAGCGTGTGCTTTCGAGATGCAAATTTTGCTAGAAATAGCTCGTCGTCGAGTTTCCGTTCCTGGGCTTCAAGCTCAATACGCGCTTCATTAGATTGTAATTCCGCAATTTTTCGGTATTTCATCCCCTGCATATGCACACCAAGGATCTCCGCCCTTATCGCCTCCGACTTAAGCGAAAACTCAGCATATGCGCCACAAAGCTTTTCCTTAGCGTCAACGAGTTGACCAATAAAGGCTATAGTATTCCTTTGCTGATCTATTGATATGCTTTTGCCATTGACCGGCATTAAGATATCGGAATATTCTTGAATATAGGAATCAACACTCGTAATTTTATCCTTTAAAGTTAAACATCGATTGCGTGTCTGGCTGAGTGCCAATTCAAGCGTTCTAACTTCAATATCTTTCTTTTTGGACATAACGTCCCAGATTATCTGGCTCATTGAGACTCACTTTCCAATTGTTCAAGAAGGCCAAGCGTGTCCTCATAAGAGAAAACTTCATTGTTTTGCTGGATGAGAAACTGATCAATTTTTGGCTTGAGTGCTATGGCAGTATCGAGCACGGTATTAGAACCGCTCTCATATGCACCAATTTGTATGAGGTCTTCATTTTGGTTATACAAAGACCAGAGTCTACGAATAAATCTTGCTTGACGAGTTTGGCTTGGCGCCACAATTTTTTCAGCGACGCGAGAAATAGAACCCTCAAGGTCGATCGCGGGATAGTGGGCCGCATCAGCTAGCTTACGAGAAAGCATAATCTGCCCATCTAAAGTCGCACGCGAAATATCTACGATCGGATCTGATCGATCATCATTTTCGGCAAGCACTGTATAAAAGGCTGATATCGAACCCTCAGACGAGTTACCCATTCCTACTCGCTCAATAAGAGTGGGCAATAGAGCAAAAACTGAGGGTGGATAACCTTTCGCAGTTGGTGGCTCACCTATAGCAAGCCCGATCTCACGTTGCGCATGCGCTACGCGAGTAAGACTATCAACTAATAGAAGAACATTTTTACCCTGTGCGCGATATTTTTCAGCAATAGTATGAGCTAATTTAGCGCCTTTTATCCGCTTAACTGGAGAAGAGCTCACTGATTCGGCAACTATAACTGCTCTGAGAAGACCGTCTTCGCCTAACGTTTCTGTAACAAATTCTTTAACTTCGCGGCTGCGTTCGCCTATTAACGCAATAACTACTATGTCCGCTTGAGTGTTTTTCGTTAGCATCGCCAACAAAACGCTCTTCCCAACGCCAGAACCTGCTATCAGACCCATTCTCTGACCTTTACCGAACGTGAAACATGCGTCAATCGCTTTTACGCCGGTATGAAGAGCCTCCGTAATATTTTGCCTTTCGAGCGCCGGAACTTGATCACTTTCAAGGTTTACTGGCTGTGTATATTGCAGACCACCCTTCCCATCTATCGGCTGACCCAAACCGTCTATCACCCGGCCTTGTAAATCCCAGCTAAAACCACCGATCGATTTTTTAGATAAGATGCTTACTCTAGAGCCTGGAGATACGCCCTCGATGTTTTCGAATGGCATTAAAAACAACAAGCCCCCATCAAACCCAACAACCTCGGCTTGAATGCTTCTCCCGTGGCTATTTGGATCAATAACACATTGCGCGCCAATAGGCGCGACGATACCAACAGCCTCTACTGTTAAACCTACGACTCTCTTTACTCTGCCTATCCTAGTGTAGCTCGTTTTATCAAAATCAAAATCGAGACTAGCTTTTGCCTTAGAGAAATCAAATTCTGGTGTTTCGCCTGTCTTACTCATTGCTAAAAATTTTCTCAACTATTTCCGCCAGCCGATCCTCAGAAAAATCATTTATAGTTCTGTCGCTCATCTCAGCGTAAGTGCTACCTCTTGATAGTTTAGGGTCCATCACAAATTCTACTGAAGAAAATTGATCACGGAACGCCTCAGAATAATTCTCATAATCTTGCTTGGCCAATCCAACTTTAACTGGAGCATCTGCCAGTGACCCGATCGATCCTAAAATATCCGAAACCATACGCTCGATTGCGGCTTTTGACTCGGGAAGCTCAACCTTCAGCACAGCTTCGACTGCTTTTACAGTTAACGATTTAAGCGGAGCATAAAATTCTGATATGTCGCAGTGGCCTTTTTTAAGTGACTTTAAAAGCGCGTCCACCTCGTCTACTTTTGTTTGTAAGTTTCGCTCAGCCTCCGCCCTTCCTTCACGGAATCCTTTTTCAAATTGACCATCTATAGCTTCTTTAGACTCATCGACCTCTCGTGCAGCGCTCACATCGCCACTTCTCTCTTCTGCATCTTCTCCACCCGAATGAAGACCAATTGCAGGATTTTGGAGATCTCCTAAACTACTTGATTTTGAATTAGACAGTGGATTCCACTCTTCAAATTCACTATTAGAATCCGAGAATTTTGTCGAAAAGTCATCGCGCACAAACTCGGTTGCGCTCGAATTTTGCGTTCGAGGAACAATGGAATTAGCCGTGAAAGGAACGTCAGACAAATTCATTCCCTCCTGTAGACAACATTATCTCGCCTTCTTCAGATAACTTACGTGCAACGCGCATAATTTCTTTCTGCGATTTTTCAACTTCAGTGATACGGATCGGTCCCTGCGCTTCGAGATCGTCGAGAAATAGATCTCGCGCGCGCTCAGACATATTTTCAAGAAATTTATCTTTAACCGCTTCGTCTGCGCCTTTCAGGGCCGGAATGAGAAGATCATTCTCTAAATCTCTAATGAGCGTTTGCATGCTCTTATTATCTAGCCCCCCGAGATTCATGAACGTAAACATATTCTCTTCTAATTTTTCAGCTAAGGTTTTATCAAGTTCGTTTACAGACTTTAAGATACTTGACTCAACCTCAGAGCCAGAATATTTCAGAATTTGTGCTGCGGTTTTAACACCACCAAATGTCGCTGAACTAGTTCCTGACTTGTTCAAAAACTGTTCTCTTAAAACTTCTTCAAGGTGCGACATAGCACTTGGCTTAACGGCATCTAGAGATGAAACTCGTGCGATCACATCAGCGCGTATGTCCTCACTGAGAAACTTAAGTAACTCTCCTGCCGTATCATGCTCCAACACAGAAAGCACAACAGCTATGACTTGAGGATGTTCATTCTGGATAAATTCATGGATTGATTTAGCATCCATCCATTGCAGCATCTCTAACCCTTTTAGCGATTCACCAGGCATTATTTTTCCTAAAACTGACGCAGCCTTTTCCTGGCCAAGCGCTTTATTAAAGACACTTTGGGTGTAGCCTAAACTCCCTATTCCTAAATTCGTTTTGCCTGAGGTTGAGTCTATAAATTCAGCTAACACCCCACTTATAACGTCTTTCGATAAGTTCGCGACGCTCGTCATTTTTTGACCAAGTGTTTGCACTTCCTTGGGCTCAAGGTGACGAAGAACTTCTGCCGCATGCTCTTCACCAAGCAGCAGCATTATTACGGCTGCCTTGTCTGTACTAGGCAATTTGGCTAGCTCTAGCTCAAGCGCCGTAGGTTCGGCAGGCCCATTACTTTCAATTTCGTCTTTTTTTTTCTTAGCCATGATAGTTCTCGAATTCTTACTTTCTAATCATATCTTTAATGTTGCTAGCGACTTTAGCAGCATCATGGCCGGCCATTTGTTGTACATGAGCGACTTGATGTTCATAACTTGCGAATGCCTGTTGGTAGTTGCCACCTCCAGCATTCTGAGAAGAAGGGCCATCGTTCTTTTTAAGCATGTTCGCTAAGACTGGTCTCACAACAAACAAGAGCGTGAGAGCGAAAGCGATAACTATACCAATCATCTGAGCGATGAATTGTATTGATGAGTTTTCAAACCATGGTGTAGTGATTTCCTCAATCACCGTCGCTTCCATAAAAGGCGACCCGATGACTAACACTTGGTCGCCTCTTGCCTCGTCGAAGCCAACTGAGCTCTTTACTAACTCAGTTAGTTGTTCAACGTTTAGAGCGCCAATACGAGGAGTTTCTTCGCCGTCCACGTCTTCTCCAGCTACCCCATCAAGTACTTTCTGATTGATTACCACAGCTATCGAAAGACGAGTTATATTTCCGACAGCGTCCTTAGAATACTTGATCGACCTATCTAGTTCATAATTGCGGGTAGTACGGGTACTCGTCGGCTCTGATGTTTGGAGTGAAGGCTGCTCTATAGGATCTATCGCTTCGTCATTCGGATTATTAATCGCCGTATCATTTGGCGCTATGTTTGATTGAGCTCCCGGAATTCCCCCCACATTTGAGCCGCCGCGGCTTCTATCAACAGACAACACCTCAGACCGTGAAATCGGCCCTCGCCCCGCTTCATCGAACACTTCTGAAGTAGTTTCGAACTCGGAGAAGTCGATGGATGCGTCTACATCAGAATTTACATTCTCTATGCCTACGATTGGCGCCAATAACTGCTCAATTCTTGCCTTATAATCACTCTCTATTGAGCGTTTATAAGTGCTCTGCATATCTGCCATTTTTAGTCCTGGCGACATACTCATGGTTAAAAGATTTCCTTGCTGATCGACGACCGAGACGTCCTCTACTGCTAAGTATGGAACGCTTGAAGATACCAAACTGGTGATCGATTGCACGTGTGCTTGGGTGACAATGCGCCCGGGGTGTCCAACTACAACCACAGAGGCCTTCGCGGGAACTCGATTCCGCACGTAAGAACTCTGACGAGGCGCGGCTAGATGGACCCTCGCCGTTTTAATTGAGGATATTTGGACAATGCTCTTGGCTAGCTCGTTCTCTGTGGCCGCCCTATAGCGTGCCTCCTCCATAAACTGGCTGCTTGTGAGTGAAGACTGGTCGTCCAGCATATTCATAGACTGGGCAGAGCTTGGGTCGGCAAATCCAGAGCTCGCAAGCATCATTCTTGCTTCATAGTATCGATCAGCCGGAACAAGAATATCGCCCGTACGGCTATCAAGCCTTGCAGGAAATGCCGAACCCGACAATAAGTCGAAAGCTTCGCTTTTTTCAGATTCCGGCATGTTTGGAAATAAGGGTCGGTAGTCGCCAGTATTTATCCAATTATATAGAAGGACTAGAGCAAATAGCGTCACTACCATGATGATTCCTGGCAGTGATCGCTGCAACAGAGGGCCTACTTGATTCCCTAGCTGCTGAGACTGTGACAGCGGATAATTTGCGTTATCCGCTGGGTAGGCTTCGCGTCTGTTTGCTCCTCCAAACCCCTCATTTGCATTTGAAAATGCCGGTCCTGGCAATGCTTCTTGTGCTGTGGCCATATTAATTCTCCGTGCTTAGGTCGATGCCTACACTTTGCCTAAACAGGCATATTCATTACTTGTTCATACGCTTGCAGCACTTTGTTACGCACTTGCAGTGTCGCTTCGAACGCCAAAGAAGATTTTTGCATTTCAAGTACGACTTCGGTTAGAGCGACGTCTTCGCCTGCCTGGTATGCATTACTCAGATTGTACGCACTTGATTGGGCTTCTGTGACGCTGCTCAAAGTGTCTGACAATAGTCGCGACATTTCTGCACCAAAGTTTGTACTGTTGCCTACGGCGCCTGATTCAGTTGACTCAGATGTGCGCGCGTCAGTAATCTTTGACTGATAATCCCTTATCTGTGAAAGTAATGCGTTGGCTTCGGCCTTGATTTCCATTTTGCAGTATCCTTGTTATTTTGAGTTACACTCTTGCATAGGCTGTAGGTACAGCCATGCCGAGATCCCGCAGTTTGTTGATTTTGTATCGAAGTGTGCGTGGGCTTATACCTAATTTTTCTGCTGCTTTCTCTCGATTACCGCTGACTGCCATTGCAGCCATAATATTCTGGTACTCGAGTTCATTGCGCAGTGAGCTTATGAGTAAATCATCCCTACGCTCCAAGCGATCTACATCATCATAGTCAGCGCGAACGTTGCTAACCGCGTGACGAGCAACTTCGTGACCCGAGTGCTGACCGCTTTGTGCTACTTCGCCTTCCTCTTCATCAAAGAGAATATCCTTCTGCTTGATCTCATTGCCATCGCACATAATTAATGCCCGACAGATGAGATTTTCGAGCTCACGAACATTTCCGGGCCAGGAATAGCTTAACAATACAGATTTAGCGCAGCTTTTTAGTTTTGGGAAGGGCTTACGAGAGTGTTTTTGAATGAGAACATACGCGAGCGCCTCAATGTCTTTTTTACGCTGACTTAGTGGCAGAAGCGTGAGCTTAAATCCGCTTAGTCGGTAATATAAATCTTCACGGAACAGCTTTTGTGCCACCGCCTGCTTTAGATTGACGTTGGTTGCCGTTACTATTCTGACGTTCAGGTCGATAGGCGTGCTTCCACCTATACGTACTATTTTCTTTTCTTGGAGCACACGCAATAGCTTTGCCTGAAGTTCTAGCGGCATTTCCCCTACCTCGTCCAGAAATAGGGTTCCTCCCTCCGCCTGCTCAAAATAGCCTTTGCTTATCTTATGGGCGCCGGTAAATGCGCCTTTTTCGTGCCCGAACAGCATGTCCTCTGCCAAAGAAGCGGGTATAGCTGCGCAATTTAAGGCAACGAAGGGCTGAGTCTCCCTAGATGACGATTCATGTATCACCTTTGCGATGATCTCTTTGCCGGCGCCCGTAGGGCCATTAACGAGCACCGGCACATCGGTCTTACCCACTTTGCAGGCGAGTTCGAATAGGGCAATGCTGCTGTCATCGACGAAGACAAACGGCTGTTCGTCATCGTATCTTTTGTCGACAGTAGATTCGTTTTCAAGCTGTATCATGTTTCGGCTCCGCTATGTTGCTTAGACTAAGCAATTACTGGGCCAAAAAATTAAATCCTAATTAAAACAGAATTTTAAGTCTAATTACGATGCGGCTTCTCCTTGATTTACAGAAAAATGTCCGCTTTTTTACAGCAAGCCTGTCCTAAAAATGACAAAAGGTATTGCGCCGTTAGAGTGCGCCGTTCCGAAGGGGGTACTAGAGGGTTGTGAAAGTAATGAGGTGAGCCTAAAGAGCGGTTTCTATCTGATATTTTTCGAGTTTTTGGATTAACGTAGTTCGCCCTATCTGGAGTAATTTGGCTGCCTTCGAGACATTTCCCTCGCTCTGGGTAAGCGCGACACGGATAAGGTTCGATTCGATATCGCCAAGGAGGTTTTTTGTGGCGATGCCTTCTTTTGGCAGGCTATCCATCGACTGAGACAGCCTGACGATTCGCTCGACCTCGCTCACGGGTTGGCTTAGTTTAGACGTTGTCTCTTGCCCTAGCTGGGCCATAAATGCAGGGGGAAGTCCTGGCTCGCTAGTCTCGTCCTCTTGCTCTTCTGCTCGCAGCAGCTCCGCCAATTGAGGCGGCAGATACGCCGCAGGAATCGTAGCCAGCTCAATGTCGGGTTCAGGAGAGATTACCGAGAGCCGCTTGACCAAATTTGCGAGCTCTCGCACATTGCCCGGCCACCGGTAACTAGACAGCACTTCGATGCTCTTAGGCGTGAAGCTCATCTTGCGGTCGTCCGAACACAGCGAAATATAATAATGACAAAGCTCAGCGATATCGGTTTGTCGATCGCGTAAGGGCGGAATAACAATGGGTACCACGTTGAGGCGATAGTAAAGGTCTTCGCGAAACTCTTTGCGGGCAACCATGCCCTCGAGATCTTGATGGGTGGCGGCAATGAGACGCACGTCAAAGGGGACACCGCGGGAGGCCCCCAACGGCATGACTTCTCGCTCTTCCAACACCCGGAGAAGTTTAACCTGCAAATCAAGAGGCATGTCGCCTATCTCATCGAGAAAGAGCGTCCCTTGATCGGCTAATTGAAATCGACCAACTCTGTCTGCTATCGCGCCCGAAAACGCTCCTTTTTTATGCCCGAAGAGCTCGCTCTCTAGCAGTTGGGCGGGTATTGCTGCGCAGTTTATGCCTACAAAATTATTCGCGCTGCGTGCTGACTGCCGGTGTAGCTCGCGACTCACGACCTCTTTACCGGTTCCTGTTTCACCTTGTATCAGAATTGGAGCATCGGAATTAGCGCATAGTGCTATAAACCTGATCAGTTTAATTGCTTCGTCGCTACTTCCTATGAACTTCGTTTGGGAGGTCAATCGATTCACTGAATTCGTTGGCATTAAAAGGCGCACGCATTAATAGCAACTCGCAGAATCAACAACCAATGCCCGACTCTTGGAGTCTAAACAAAGATGCTATTGATGTACAACAATGAAATTTATTGGAGGGGGTGGTGCTTGATCGCAGCAAGCGTCAACTGAGGCGCTACCATTCTGAGTCCCGGCACTCTGGGTCCGGGGAGGGGCGTCGATATAGGCACAGAGCCCGAATCATTCACGCAGCGCCTTTGTCACGAGACCCACTACGTGAGAAATGCACTATCCAGGCTCTGTCCAGTGTCGACGTAATAGAGGCCCGCCAGTTATTGCACTGGCGCAGCACGATTTAGAGGCATGATTTCCCAAGCTTCGCGAATTTGTACCATCAATGCTTTCGCTTCTGACACTTTGGCGACTTCGTTCGAAGCATGGGCAGCTGTCAGTTGCCTAATGCAATAGTCATACAAAGAGTCTAGGTTGCGCGCAAGCTCACCACCTTGCCCATGGTCGAGCGTTGACCTCAACCCGAAAAGAATTTTCTGAGACTTCGAGATCGCCTTTCCCCGTTCTGCAATTTCACCGAGCGCGAAGTATCGTTCGGCTTGGCTCATTGCATCTACGGCTCCGGAGAAAAGCATCTTTACTAAGGCGTGATTGTCAGCGAATTCGATAGCTGCCTCTTTTCCAACCCAACGATACGAGTTAAGAGCTGCACGATTAAAAGCATTCATTGAAAATTCCTGTAGAGTGAAACTTGTAATTAACGATGTTAACGATCCTATCGGAGTCAGATCGCAATCCATTAATAAAAAACAATACCTCCATGAAGAGTTTCTTTGTCCTACTGCTATACATGTCCAACCTGGACTCTCCTTATATAAGTCGACTCTTTTTTACGACCTTAAAAATTCAAAGGCGCGCGGATTGCTTACACAAAATTTAGTCGCCTCGTATACCTTTTGTACTTGCACACGAACATAGACACGATCAAAAAATAATAAAATTAAAGTAATTTTTGGATACGTCGAATGGGGTCTTACACAAGCTGTGGTCAGATACTGCTTGAGTTAAAAATATTATTCTAAATTAAACCATGAGGTCAGAGTCATGAGTGTTATCAATACGAACATTGCTGCGAATATCGCGGCAAATGCTATAAACAAAAACGATCGCGAAATGGCTACGGCCATGGAGCGCCTCTCAACAGGGTCGCGCATTAATTCAGCTCGAGATGATGCAGCTGGGCTTGCTATATCACAACGAATGAGCACGCAAATTTCTGGTCTTAACCAAGCTTCAAGAAATGCAAACGACGCAATTTCTATGCTTCAGGTTGCCGAAGGCGCCACGAAAGAAATTTCGAATATGCTTGGAAGGATGCGCGAGCTCGCTGTTCAAGCCGGGAGCGGAACTTACACGGACACTGATAGAGACGCCTTGAACTTAGAGTTCCAGGCGCTAATGTCTGAAATAGACCGTATAGCAAAAAATACAGAATGGAATGGCGATAAAATTTTAGATGGAGATGGTACCTTCACTTCCGATACGGTGAAGACTTCGAAAAGTATCCAACTGGGAACTACCGGATCCCAAACGATGACCATAGAGATCAAATCGTGGGTCACTACAGTTCAGCATGACGAAGCCATAACTGCAGCCAAAGGCACTGGCGCAAATGGCCTCGATGTAAACGGAAATGCTGTTAACGATGGTGCTTTTGGCTCAGCGATACTTTACTGGGGAGGAAGCGACGCGTCGCTCGATGGCAGCGCAATTGACATCGATACCGCCGATAATTCGGCATACGCCATCACGCAGCTCGACCTTGCAATTAATGGTGCCGCTGCCGAGCGTGCTAAATATGGCGCCTACATGTCTCGACTAACTCACGCGTCAGATAACCTACTCAACACGGCATCCAACACCGCTGCCTCTCGCAGCCAGATCGCGGATGCAGATTACGCAACCGAGACAATGGAGCTGGCAAGAACTCAAATTATTTCGCAGGCGAGCACCGCGATGCTCGCCCAGGCGAATCAGGCTAAGCAGACAGTTCTGTCTCTACTTCAAGGCTAGTGCCTCATTCACACTGATTACGGCTTTTAATTAATGTGTGAAAAATGTCTCAACAGTAAACCGAGCCGTGATTTAAAAGGGCGAAATTTAAAACCAGACGCCCTTGATGGATTCACGAAAAGTCGGCAACCGCATTGGCTCAAAGCGCAGGGTAAGTACTCTGACCTACTTATCAAAGTAGCGCTTTGAGCCATTTTTTTAAAACAGTATAAATTTATTTTAATGTTCCTAGCCTCTCTGTCGATTGGCGTTTTAAGAAACCTGAAAAACTCACGTTACAAAGGTAGAAAACATTATGACTGTAATAAATACTAATACCTCATCGATGATTGCAAGGGACGCGATTCAGAGAAACGATCGCGCTATGTCCTCTGCGATGGAACGCTTGTCGACAGGTTCTCGCATTAATAGCGCAAAAGATGATGCTGCTGGTCTTGCAATATCAGACCGGATGGCAGCGCAAGTCTCTGGCCTTAACATGGCCGTCAGGAATGCAAACGACGCGATTTCAATGTTGCAGACCGCCGAAGGGGCGACAAAAGAGATCACGAATATGCTGGGCCGCATGCGTGAACTCTCTGTTCAAGCAGCTTCTGGCACGTACACGGACACCGACCGTACAGCGCTCAACTTGGAGTTCCAGGCTCTGCTCTCTGAGATCGAAAGGATAGCAGATAACACAGAGTGGAACGGTGAGAAGATACTGGCCGGAACAAGCGCTACGGTAGACACAGCCGCATTAGAGACAGCGCTCTCCAAGAGCATTCAGTTAGGCGCTTCCTCTGGGCAGACTATGACCCTCTCACTCAACAGCTGGCAGCCCACAGTGCAAGTGGACAGCTCCATGTCAGCCGCGGCCGGCACAGCTCGGACTGGTGTCGATGATAGGACTGATGAGGTTGCGACAGTGACTTTCGGGGCTTTGGCCGATGGAGAGTCGATTACGATCGCTGGAATAACCGTTACTGCTGACGGCGGTGATATAACCGACGCTAATCTGGCGGGTATCTTTGCGAGCAAGGCCGCCTCTGATT
>ERZ1048068.547-NODE-547-length-33908-cov-9.558739_pt1 | contig 33908 bp, 47 predicted proteins | sample MGYA00383098_ERZ1048068 | MGnify/ENA primary metagenome ERZ1048068 (study PRJEB29581, sample SAMEA5548368) | metagenome | biome: marine; feature: coastal; material: water | depth 1 m | study: Short-term variability in the microbial, nano- and picoplankton dynamics... | reverse complement strand
CTTTGTAGTTTATCTAATACTAATTCAATTTTTTTCGTTTCTACGCCATTTGATTCAATGATGTCAATTCGGTTTTTTCTAATAGTTCCTTATGTAATCAATTATTGCTGTTATCATAAATATAGGCATTTTTTCCTATTTTATAATCAGTTTCTGTATTCTTGAAATATTTTTTATCGTTTAAATAACGTGTTTTGACGTTATTTAGTTTCAACCCTTCACCAATATACTCGCCAGTAATATACTTATTATTTTCATCAAAGTATTCTTCAACGTTATCGGTGTCCGTTTCATTATTATTATTATTATTATTATTATTATTATTATTATTAAAATTTATACTATTATAAGGTGTCTTCTCATTATCAATAGCCGGGTTATTATTATTCGTTGATGAAACACGGGACAATTGTTCATAAGTATCTGAATTTTCATTATCATATATATACATCGATGAATACTGAATAAAGTTAAGTCTACAATTTAACTTTTTCACAGGATTCAAGCGTATTCCAGAACGATCACAAACATAATCCCTATCATTACCATCAAGGGTTTCTTTTAAACCATTAAGCTTTTCAGTTAATGTTTTTAGTGATACATTATCCACAGGAATATCCACAGGAATATTTATATAAGCTGGGAGTTCGTAAATGTAATTCTTAGTTACTATTATATAAAATATATATACTTTAAAAACGGATTCTTTATTTTCCTTTTTAAATTCACATTGGTTACAATATAAATATAATCTACCCCGTGTTGTCTCCCTATTTAATGGGGACGACAACAAATTCACCATACCTGCGTCGAAATGATGCTCGGTTGGTTTTTTAGACTTTAAACCGGCATCATTTTTTGGGATTGTAACAAATTTAAGAGAGGGAACACCAACAGAAACCGGAATATCCAAATTAAAAGATTTATAACGTTCGCTAAGTAATTTATATAAGCTTTCCTGCATGGTTTTAAAGTCGATATTCAAATTATTCAAATTATTATTATCATATAATGTAAATACGGGGGTTTTGTTCTTAGACCACCACCAACCACCCTTTTGTGTTTTTTTTAGACGTTGGTATGATTTTTTTTTTGTTATTTTTCTATTTATAGCACCACGACGTTTCTTTGTAACATTTCTTCCATTTATATTAACTCGACGTTTCTTTGTTTTTTTGTTTACCATAATTATAAATTATTATTATATTTTAAAAATTTGAAAATTTTTAAATCACACGTTCATAAAAACAAAAAATAAATAGTGTATAATATAAAATACATTCAATAACAATAACAATACAACCAAGGTGAGACAAACACCGGATTATTTATTTAATATACCTAAGCGTTGGTTTCTATTTTTTTCAAAAATAAATCGTGATATTCACCAACTAATTTAAATATTTCTGCAGCTATGATTTCATTACCCTGATTTTTATCGGGATGTGTTAGCAATGATAATTTTCTGTAAAGCTTTTTTTCTTCATTTGCCTCCATGTTTCCACTTTTCATTTTATCTAACTGTTCTAACTGGTTTAAAAAGGTATATATTTTAGGTATAGAAGCAGACTGACTAATAATATCAATTATAATTGTTTCAAAAGTTCTAAGGGCTTGTTGTCTTGGTTGGCTTGGTGGAGTATCGCGCTGTTGTTGTAATGACTTAAAAAATGTAACTATTTTATTATGTTTTGGTATCTCTGGAATTTTTAAATTGATAATAATATCATTAAAATTTGTTTTTAATATATACAAATAGTTTGGTATTTTTTCATCAGGTGAATCAAATAAATTATAAATATCATACAATTTACATAACATATAATATTTATTCGTTCTGTTATTATTATTATTAGTATGAGTATGAAATTGAGCTTCTCTAAAATCACACATGAGCTTACAAGTACTTTCATCGACACTATAAGAATCAGTCTGAATATATTTTTTTTTTAGCAAAATATTCGACAGATTAAAATTAGAAATAGTATACATTTTGTTATGAATATCAGTTTTTATGATACCGTTCGCTTTTTTAATGATATTATACAAATAATTAGCATTTAAAATATGATGAATTTGAGTTTGATACAAATAATCTTGTAATGGTATATATTCGTCATAAATATTTTTTCTAACAGTATATAATACATTACTACTGAGATTAGTATTTACATTTGGTAAATCAAATAATGTGTTATCAATTTCTATTTTGTTATCAGTACCAACAAGACCATAAGAATTATAAGGGATAATATCGTCTGACTTTATTACTTCTAAAATTTTAGCTCCATAATAAGATTTATCATAATTTCTATAATCGTTAATATCTGGTTGGTTTATCAACAAGTCATTTGTTAGATTAGTATTCTTCAAACATAATATAAAATTACCTTTATTTGTTATCATCATATATTTATTAATTCGTTCTTCTTCGGAAGACAATTGTTGATAACTTACCGACCCTTGATTCACTCCTGTTGGTGGTGGTGGTGCTGGTCTAGATGGGACTGGTCTAGATGGGGCTGCTGCGGCTTCCGGCTTAGTATACGGAGGCGTAGACGTAGACGCAGACGCGTTTGAATTATTACTACTATTGGGTGGAGCCATGTAATCTGGATATTTTGTATTAATTTTTTTTTTTGGTCCTCGGCTTCGTTTGAATAATCCAGCAATTAAACCTTTTTTTTTCATTTCTTTTTCTGGAGGATTGTGACCGCCACCTTTAATTTGTTTTGATTTTTTGATTTTACGTTTTGTTTTCTTTTTTTTATTTTTACGTGTTTTTTTTTTAGAGCCACCGTATGCTGGAATTGGTAACGGTAATGGTGTTGTAAACTGAGTTTGTTGTGGTGATACGCCTGTTTTAATTTCTACTGGGGTTCTTATTTTGTTAGACGCATCTAAAACTAAATTAGCATCTCTAATAAAATCTTCTTCTATACCAACATAATAATAATTTAAAAATTCTTTATAATCAATCTCATCCAACATAAAATTATACTCTGGATTTTCTAACTCAGTTAATATTTCCGATGTTATAGAGCCTTCTATAATATACTCCTTCTCATCTAATCCAATAAATAATGATTTATTATTATTAATATTAGCACCCCCTTTTTTTGTTTTTTTGTTTACCATAATTATAAATTATTATTATATTTTAAAAATTTGAAATTCCTATGAATTTACATAGAATAACAAGTAAAATTCAACTATGAAATTCAAAATATATAATTGTATCGCAAGTACAAAGAAAGAAGCGTTTAGAGTTCTCAAAGAAAAGGCACCAGACTTAGTAGCAATCAACTACTATTATATGAATAATCGAATGCTAGACCATTTACCAAGTGATATTAAACGAACGGTTTTATTTGCAAAAATTGCTTATAAAAATGAAAACAATCGTGAATTAACTTCAACAGAAACTAAATACTTAAATTATATGAAAGACCTATTAGACAATGACTTTAATCGGTTCGTTCGAGCTAAAGTATATTGTTTCAAAGGAAATCACGGATATAGATTTCTGATTTAAAGATATATAAATAGAATTTCTTATTGATAAAATGTCGAAATTTGGTCATTATGCTATGCAATATTATGGAAACAAAGAACCATTTCCAGATGAATCCTTTTTAGTTTCCGGAATTAGTTTTTATCAAACTAATCTAATAAATATTACTTATGATTCTAAATTAGAATTAAAACCAGAACCTAATAATAAATATGACAAGAATGCTATATCGATTATATATAATAATAAACCTATCGGATATGTTCCCAATGTACAGAAATATAAAAATTTATGTAATATAAACATTAGCGATAATCTAAAAATTATTAATATAAAAAAAATAAATGGAAATTATGGAATACGTGTTATACCAAGTAGTTTAAATATCCATTTGAACACTCAACCCGGATTTCCGGATAATTATATTTGAACTATTAATATATTTCTCTACATATTTTTCTATTTCTTTCGATGGTATATCAAATGCACCTAAGTCAATATATATATAGCAGCCTTTCTTCCTTTTTTTATTTTCATTTTTCAATAAAATAATTTCACAATCTTCGTGTAGATTCCGGAAACTTCCTTTTTCTATGATTTCAATATTTTTGGAAACTATAATTGTTTTTAGGTCGCGGTTGTTCATAAATGCCTCGCCACGAATAATCTTAACGTTGTTTGGAATATATATACTTTTCAATTTCGCATTTTTAAAACAACGTTGTGGCACAATATCACAATAAATTATTGTGGGGTATTTTATATATTCTAATGAACTATTTTCAAAACAACTATTACCTATAATTTCAATGTTATTCGGCAACATAATATTTTTTACTTGGGAACCATAGAAACAATACTTTCCAATGGATTTCAAATTATTACTATCACTTATATAGATATGATCTAAATGTGTTGTATTCGCAAAACAATAGTCTTCTAACATTATTAAATTACTACCGAGTTTTACCTTGGATAAATTTAAACAATAGTTAAATGCTTTTTCTTTGATAACTTCAATACTTTCACAAGATAAATCAATTTCTTCTAAATTACTATTATTTTCAAATGCTTCACGTTCTATTCCTTTCAATTGTTTGTTAATTTTCAAAAATATAATATCCTTTCTTTGTTGTCCTAATAATAAATTCGTATCATTAAAATAAATATCATTGTTGTGTTTATCAACCATATAAACATTATAATCTTCGCAATTATTATATTTCCTAAACAAATTAATATAATTAACACAAGGTACAGGTTCACAAGCCTTTATTTCTTGAATAATATTAATCTTTTTAGGAAATACTACTTCCAACTTAGAAAAATCAGTCAATGGTTTATCTTCCTTTGGATATTCAAACGGTAATTCCGATAAATCCCATATAGGCACAGGGTCATATTTTATATTAGGAACATTTACAGGTTTCGGAACTCGCAATATGGTTCTTTTAGAAACATTAAAAACATTAAAATGTAATATTCCTTTTGCCTTTTTCTTAGTTTTCATAATATTAACTATTATTAATCAATAACTATAGTTTAAGATACAAAAAAAAAATAAAAAAATATATAAATGGTATTGATTAAACAAAACGATTTTATCCAATATAAGTTTGAAAATAAGATACTATTAATAACTATTCTAAAAGCACAACCTACAGATGAAGAATGGAAATTTACTAAGGATACAATTATGTGTTTTTATGATGTCGCATTATTAAAAGAATATACAATATCGTTGATATTTGATTTAAAAGAATTAGGTATGTTAGACGTAACCAAAGTTAAAGAATGGGCTGAATTATTTAAAACTAATAGACATAAAACCTTGAAAGTCCTTAGAAGTTCCGCTATGATTACAGATAACACATTTTTTCGCATTACAATTAATATGTTTCTTACTATGTATAGAAATACTAAACCTATAACTATTGTTAGTTCATATGAAGAAGCATTGGAATTTATTAATAAAAATGAATATTATGCTTAATATTCATTATTATTGTTATTATAAGTATTCGTTGGGTCTCTGCGACGGCTTCGGCTTCTTCCGCGTCTTCGGCTTCGGCTTCGGCGTCTACCATAATTATCATTATTATCATTTTCATTATTAGCATTATAATTATTGTATCTGGAAACTCTTCTAGTACGTCCTCGTTGTTCTTCAATAGAACTTAATTTTGTCAATAGTGTTTCTAATTTCGGTTTGTATTCTTTCTCAAATGATTTAGATTCTGGTTTAATATAGTCATTAATTTTTTTACGCAATGCGATTTTAACCATTTTTTTGAACCATTTACTATATCTATGATAGTTCCTTTCTATTTTTTTTAAAATAATATCTGCTATATCTTGATAGAACTTAAATCTATGTAAATCATCATCGGATGAACTAATATAACCTAAATGCTTACCTTCCACATTTTTTATAAACATAGGTTTACTATCACGGAATTTATCTCGACTATTTATACTAGTTACCGACCCACTTGTAAGAAACAAGATAATAATATCTGTTGGGATTTTCATTTATAATATATACCTACAAATTATTGAAATTGTGAATGTATTCTCTATAATCAAATAAATAACATCTTGTTTCTGGATTATCCATTAACACATCATTAATATTATAGTCCTTATCATCTACGAAAACAACTTCTTCATATGTTTTATCACTCTTATTTATTATTTCCTTTAATGCCTTGCCTTTTTCGCTGGAAAAATATATAGGATAATTAATTCCAGGATATATATATTCTAATTGTTTCATTGTAATTTCTCTATAATCTTCTGTTCTTGCCGTTAAAAAGATAATATCATTATTTAATAGTTTCGACCGTTTTTCAATATCTTTGAAACCGTTTAGATCAGTTGGTTTAGGATTTCCAGATGATATTTTCTTAAGGAATTTTTCATCCATTAATCGTTCCGCTTTTTCTTTGGGATATCTTCCTAACAACGCATTATATTCTTTTTCCCACCATTGATCTGTTATACCTTGAAATACCATAAATGTTTCATCTATATCAAATACATAGAGACCATTATTTATTGGCAACATTTCGGAAAATTTATTAATAGTTTTAATCATCATAACGCACTTATACTTATACTAATAAAAAAATCTTTAAAATCTTTAAAATATTCTACCAAGGAACATTATCTCTATTAAAGACTAGATTGCTTTTTAGATAATTCACTAATAACCATAAATAATAGTTATATTCGTCTTGTGTTTCATAAGTCCGATATATCTCATCTAATTCCTTTTTAACATATTTATTGTATTTTGGATGTGACTTATGAATCATAGTGTCTGGATGTAAATTAAACTTAGTAAGTGTTTTTTTCATTGGCATAATAAACAAGTTAAAATTACTATGGATATCAAAATCAATAATCTGTAATATTCTATGATTTCTATGTTCCTTTGGAATAATATGGTGGTCATTTACATAACCAGTATAACCTTTATTTTTTTTAAATAATTGTCTATCTAAATTTCTATATCTAAATATAGATTTATTCATAATATATATATATGGAAAAAGGAAATCCATATGATTATAATAGTTATGTATTGGATACTTCCAAATATCCTGAGATGTTTAAAGTAAAATTAGAATATACATATCCATTAACTTGTGAAGAATATAGTGAACAACTACACAAATGTATATTTCTCAAAAGTAATATTTTCGAAAATTCCAATAAATTGCTTCAGAATAGTTGTTACACTGAATTCCGTATTTACGCAAAAAATTGCCTCAAATAATTATCTTACTAGCAATTAAAGAATGACTAATTCTATATTTATTTTTAGAAGGGATTATCGACTACACGACAACTTAGGTCTTATAGAATGTTGTAAAAATAGTAATAAGGTTTATTTAGTATTTATTTTCACACCCGAACAAATAGACAATAAGACAAATTCATATAAATCCCATAATTCCGTCAAATTCCTCTGTGATAGTCTGAAAGAATTAAACGAAATGACAAAAAACAAACTCCATATATTTAATGGAAGTAATACAGAAGTACTTTCAAAATTAATTAGTAAATGGAATATCAATAGTATATATACTAATAATGATTATACACTATATGCCAAAAAAAGAGATGCTGAAATAGAAAAACTCACAATAAGCAAAAATGTCGAATATTTCGCAATTGAAGACTACAATCTACTTCCAATTAACACTATTGTCCCATCTGGTAAAAAATACTATACCAAATTTCGTCCATTTTATGATAAATTATTACAAGAAACTATTCCAAGACCTATTAGATTTACATATGCCAGTAAAATAGTTTCTAATACCCATAAAGATACACTGAAAATAGAATCTATTAGTCGCTTTTATGATACAAACAAAGTCGGAAACCACGTTTCAGAAGGTGGTCGGAAAAGTGGTAAGAAAATCATAGATACGATAGAAAACTTCAATAATTATCCAGAACAACGCAATAATCTCATCTATGACACCACACATTTAAGTGCCCATATTAAATATGGAACCATTTCAATACGTGAAGTATTCTACGCAATAAAAGATAAATTAGGACTCAATAGCGAATTACTAAGACAAGTCATATGGCACGATTTTTTCAATAATATGGTCTATAATAATTCAGACACTTTTAAAGAAGGTATGTACCCCATCTCCAAAAAAATAAACTGGATAAACAATAATACATATACAAATAAATGGAAACGCGCACAAACCGGATATCCAATTATAGATGCTTGTATGACTGAACTAAATACAACGGGTTATTTACATAATCGCGGGCGAATGATTGTCGCGAATTTCCTTACAAGGATCCTAGGAACGCATTGGAAACAAGGAGAAAAATATTTCGCTCAAGTATTATATGATTACGATCCCATTCAAAATAATATGGGGTGGACAGGACAAGCCACTGTTAATGGCTCACAAGCAAGGCCACTTAGTCAAACCGTTTTAAATCCGTGGATACAAAGTTCCAAATATGATAGTGATGCCCAATACATTAAAAAATGGCTACCTATTCTTAGTGATATTCCATCCAAAGAATTACACACTTGGGATAAACATCATACTAAATATAAAAATATAGACTATCCGAAACCTATTGTGGACTACAAAATAAACCGCGAACGGATGCTCCAAGCCTATTATGATGCTTCTAAATAATATACTTTTTTGTCGATATTTTGTCTTTACATTATATTAAAATGAAATTTAGTTTATATAAAAGACAATTTATTATGTTTATCATAATGGTCATTATTGGTATGCTATTCAATCCTATGAACATATTAGCATATAGATTTTCAGACTTATATATATCACTAACACTGTTTTATGGTGGTTTATTAATGGCTTCAAATATGATATGGGGTCACGAGCTTATTCATTATTTCTCTATGGGACATTTTAATATGTTAGTTTTCTCTGCCGGAATTATTTTATCTATTAGTATATCCATATTATTATTGCGACAACAATTATTAGTTGATGATAAGCACTGGTTGAAAAGAATGATACCGCATCATTCTACAGCCTTAACCACTACTCATAAAATTTATAATAAAACGAGTAATCCCAAAATAAAAAAATTAGCAAAAGAAATAATTGATACACAAGAAAAAGAAATACAATTAATGAAATCTATGTTATAAGTTCTTGCGAGATTTATTGCGAGATTGTTTGTTACATCTTTGACCAATTATATTATTTTATAGATATGAAGTTGTTTTATGATTGCGTATATTAATATTTTGATGAATTAATGTATCAATACTAATAATAATTGTAAATAATAAAATATTTGGTAGAGTTCTTTCTTTTTTATTAACAAAGAATAAATACAATATGTATATCACTAATAATAATAAAATATTATGCATAATACCTTCCCATTTTGGCCATTCGTAAAAGTTTTTTAATGTGTTTAACATTTATGATATATCTACATAATATTAATGTTAATATTAATGTTAATGTTAATATTAATGTTAATGTTAATATTAATATTAATTTAACTATATTTGGTAAATATAACTTGTATAAAATATTATCTATATATTGAATTACCTGAATATAGAAAGGAACATCATGTTTATAATGTTCAACATTATGTTTATTGTACTTATCTAATATGTAATTAGCAGTTATTTTACCACTTTCTATAGCACCTTCCATAGACCATATATTTATACTTGTTTTTGTATGAGCGCCTGATAAAAATAAATTATTATATTCTGTTTTTTGTAAAGGACGGAATTTTTCATTATAAATATTATTAACCCATTTTTCATTAGTTTGTTCTTGATTGCCGTTATTGAATTTCCATTCATACCAGATTTCAATATATTCTATATCTTCCTTATTTACATAAAATCCATTGTTATCATATATTAATTTTCTAAAGCTCTTTGAGCGTAATATTTGATAGATAATTTCTTTTTTTAATTTTGTAGTATCTAATTTTTCAGCATTTTTACCAAACAGTTTACCATTTTTCTCAAAATCTATTATTGTCCCACTCCATAATGACATCATTTTGGGTTTTTTTTTCCAATGTTTTTCTTGTGGATACCAGGTAATATTAAATTCACTATCATTCATAACAAAGGCAATATTGTCAATTGGATACTTTATTTCTTTATTTATACCTATTCGAAATGATATGTGCTTACTTTTTGTATTATCCGTTAATGATTTAAAATTGTTATATAAATCTTGCATTTTACTATTTTTTAATATATCTACTGTATTAAACGGATTAATTGATAATATATATTCTTTGGACTTTAATTGACTGATTATTCCATTTTGTTTAATATCTACCGAAGTTATATTATTTTTTTTATAGTTTATTTTTACCAGCTCCGCATTAGTCAAAATATCAACACCATTTGCTTCTAAATGTCTAATCCACGGGTTAATCCATACATCGCTCGTAGGACCATTCATTACGTGCCAATTATCTGTTGATTTATGGGTGTAATTAGTTCCAGTTCCATCTGAAGAATGTGTATGTATATAGTGTTCTTTATTTATATATGATAATATTGGAAAATGAAATAAATGTCCCATTGAGATTTCATTTTTATTCATTCCATATCCTGGTCCGGTTACAAAATTAATCATATGATTATATCCAGCCTTTGATAAATATGTTTTTAGAAATGGTTGTATATTATAAGAATAATAATACTCTCTTCTATTATCTGCTAATAAATAATTAACACCTATATAGTATAAAATGAGTCTATCTGTAATCGTTAATGATGATTTATAACCATATTCTTTATCATATAGTAAATAAAAATCTATAGGAATGCTTAAATTATTAAATACATTTGTATCATAATAAGGTATTTCTTTCATTATTTGAAAAGTATTTTTATAAAATGGAGCATAACCTCTCCACGAGTGTTCTGATGGAAATAAACTCCTTTTTGTATCACTTCGTACCATACCACCCAATTCATTATCCTTTTCAATAATTAATATTTTAAAATCTTTTTTTATTAATTCGTGTGCTAATGTTAATCCTGATAAACCACCACCAAAAATAATTATATCATACATTTATATTATATCATACATTTATATTATATAAATTATAAATAATTTGTATTCTCATAAAAGTAGTAAATATAAATTATCAGTAGTTAAATACTATTAAAAATCAAGCCAATACCTGTAAAATATTCAAGTGGTATGAAAGAAGTTTAATGAGAAAAATAGATAAATATAAATACACTAAAAACTATATGGTTTAGGTTAAATCCTCCAAGCCTATTATGATGCTTCTAAATAATATACTTTTTTGGCGATATTTTGTCTACATAATGGACACGATGTTTTAGTGTCAAACGTTCTCTTTATACAAGATTTACAATATTGATGCCTACAATATGTGATAATCGTAGATAAATTATCCATACATATACAACATTCTATGGGTGTAATATTTTTAAATCGATTAAGTGGCTTATTGAATAAACCTTGTCCTATTTTTCCATAATCAACAATACATTCCTTAGTATCTTCTAATTCAATAAATATATCATTCGGGAACATCTCGACAAACATTTCACAATAATCAATATCATCATTTTTACAAGCTTCTACAAAAACCCGAAAAGGGAGTTCTATTTTAATTTTATCTTTAGTTTGTGAATAAACGTGTTTAATAAAATTAATATCTTCGCCAATTTCTAATATATATTCCATAAATATCTTACAACTACTATTCAATTCAAAATTGAATTCTAATTTTTCGAATTCGCTTAAATCATATAACAATTCGCAAATTTCATAAAAAGTAGGGCTTTTATAGTTGCCTTGTTTTAATAGATTATTTAACGATAGTTGTAAATCTACATCTTCACTATAATTAATAAAATGAAGCATATCCATATTTTCATTTATACATAAATAATCAAACAATTTCTGGTCTAGTAATATATCATCACACGTAATATCAAACCGATATTCGAGATATTTTAAATTTTCCAATTTATTATTTTTAATTATTTTAATTATACGTTCACTCAAATCTTCCACCCCATTAATAGTGTATTCTAGATTGAAAAATAAAGGGAATTTACATATTAAAAATATAAGTGTTTCGGTGTGTCCTTTATATAGAATTTCCCAAAAATAATTCCGAAGTGAATTCATTGAAAACCGCATATTTTTAAGAAAATATTCAATCATAAAAAGATTATTACTTATAAATAGTTTCTCCATCAAATTACTATTTAATTTATTCAAATCTAATTTAGGAAATTTATATTTCAATTGAATAATTGATTGTAAATGACTATGACTATATGGTATGTTCGGTGGAGATGAACGCAATATTGCGTGGTAATATTTTTCATAATTATAACTATATATATCATCGATAATATCATTGGTTTGTGCAAGTTCATCTTCACACGTTATATTCATTATAAAATTACGGTTTTTAAAGCGGTATATCTGTTCTTCTAACGTATCTATATTCATTTTTATCATATTTGGAAAATCCGGTTCATATGATTCATAACACTCTTCACAAAACATAAAATCGGTATCTTCATCTATATCTACATAAACGGAATCGGTTGGTTCAAAAAACATATTATTGGTAGTTCGTTTTTCACAATCGATATTATCACAATAATAAGTGTTTGTTATTTTATTAATAATCTTTTGATACTCTTGAACATTCGTATCCATATCAATATTTTCTTCATAGCAAGGTTCGCAAATATAATGTCCATCATTATGTTTATTGTAATAGGGTTGTAGCGTATATATTTGGTTCACACATATTTCACATTTTTTTAAACAATTATGATTGTAACTATAGTTAATAGTAAAATTCTCATTTTCAAATTCCGGTTTGTCTTTGAATTTTACATTTTCAATATTAAGTGTTTCAAAGGAACCAGAAAAATCCAATATTTCCAAATCATATAATGGATTATCATTTAAACTCAATACTTCTAAAAGTGGAGGCATTTTATCAATAGTTATACTTGAAAAATCATTATTTTCAAGAATCAATGTTTTAAGATTAACGAGATTACTAAATGATGGCAGTTCATAAAACGCCATATTTTTAATAATTATAGTATCAATCTTGTTTGAAAAAATACTGAAATCAAGATCAATAATACTAGACAGATTATCTATTTCAAAATGCCGAACATTTTCCAGATTACATTCAAACAATTTATTTATTAAACTATTCTTAATACATAGTTTTTCAACATTTTTTGGTATAGAAAATTGACCATCGTATTCAATATCACTTAATACCAATGTTGTATTATCAATTAGTTCATTAATTAATTTATCCATATTCGTAATTACGGTTCTCATTTTTTAGTCATAAATTATAAATAAACTAGTAGCAATTCTATTAAATAAAAATAAAAAAATATATATATTATTTTTTAAACGTAGTTTAAGACCATTACTTAAGTAATGACTTATTAATAAGTATCGAAGTTCAATTCATTTATTTTTTCAATGATATCATTATTAATATTGATACTGACTGTTCCTCTATTATTAATAATTTCATTATTCCTTAAACTTTCTAAAATTGAGGCCTTGAACTCCGCTAGATTAGTATAAATCTTATTTTGAGTAGCCTGTCGCACAATATCATAACCATTATTAATATTATACCGACGCAACAGCATTTGTATAGCTTCACTTAAACATTCCGGATGACGGTTGAGATCATTTTCTATTTCTTTATTATTTACTTCTAGTTTTTCGAAACCTGTTTGAATATTTTTATAGGCTAATACACAGTGACCTAAATATGTACCGACATTTCGTAATACTGTACTATCCGTTAAATCGCGTTGAAGCCTAGAAACCTGTAATTTCTCTATCATAAATGATAACCCTGCATTGGCTAATTTAAGATTACCTTCGGCGTTTTCGAAATCAATTGGATTAACTTTTTGAGGCATAGTGCTGCTACCAACTTGGCCTTTTGATTTACTCAATTTAAAATATTTACGACTAATATATAACCATAAATCTTGACACAAATCGACGAGCATATAATTCATTCCTACAAGTAGTGAAAATAAATGGACTATATCATCATAATTAGTAATTTGTGTTGTATATGACCATCTTTTAAGTCCTTGTTTTTCTAGAAACTCGCAAAAGAACACAGGCCAATTAATAGTTTCAAATGTGAATCTATGTGCACTTAAATTCCCAACTGCTCCGCCCATTTTCGTGTAATATTGATGGTGCTTTATTTTCTTCATCCAATAACTGAGACGGTTGCTATACACCTTAATTTCTTTACCTAATTTTGTTGGAACTGCCGGTTGTCCGTGGGTATAAGCACATATTGTAATTTTATCCCACCGAAGTCCCATAAAAAATAATTGTAAAACTAATTTATTTACGCAAGGAATTATAGCATTCTTCATACAACATTTCAATTGAAGACTAAAAGCAACTGAATTGATATCTTGGCTCGTTAATCCATAGTGAATAAGATTAATAATTTTATCTAATTCTTGATTATATAATTCCGAATTGCGAATATAATATCCAATATAATATTCAATTGCTTTTATGTCGTGCTTGGTCTCCTTTTCTATTTCGATTATCTTGTCATATCCTTCATTTGATTTATGGTAATTTTCTAGTAGATTATTGAGTATAGTTAATAATGAAATCTTTTGGTCTCCATCTAAAACAAATTCGGAAATCTCGTTCATATTTAATACACAAACTAGTTTTTTTAGGTATTCTACTTCAACAAATAGGCGGTAATATACCCACGATTTCAAAGAAAAATACTTGGAAATTTCTTGAACTTTCGAAAAATATCTATTATCTAATGGTGAAATAGTATTTTCCATAATAGTATGATTGATATATAAAAGAAATAATTTAAATAATAATAATAATAATTATACAATAAAACATTGTTTCGCATTTATAAAAAATAGTATAATTTCACGTATAGTAAAAACAAAATGAGGAACTAAAAAATGTAATGAAGAAAAGATTATATTAAATTAATTTAGATTAATTAGATTTAGATTTAGATTTCTTTAATTGCGCCCTGGTCCAAGAAAGACTGGAGGAAATTTTTCTTGAAAAACCAACCTTGAGCATTGGCATTCCACCACCCACGATTATTGTTAATATATTTAACCCCATAATTAGTATGGTCGAGTGGTGGAACCATTACATATCCCTTACCATATTTTCTAATGATCATATCTGAAAATGGTGATACAAAAACTGGTGTAGTTCCTCGCGAATCATCGAGCATTTCAAAATCCATTGAAATATTTGATGCTAACGATGGATTTCTTCGGTCTGACCGAGTAGGCCGAGTAGGCCGAGTAGGAGTAGGGGGCATTGTTGTTGTTGTTTGTGTAGGTGTTGGGGTGGATGGGCTAGACATACACGGTGTAGAAGTTTCCGTAAAGGGATACAGAACATCACAACAACTTGTGCGGTATACATGAACATAACTTGAACGATCTGTAAATCTGTCAATGTAGTCATTAACATCATCGCGGTTAAGAAATTGAGACGTCAAAGACAACCCATCGTGAGTAGTTTCATAAACAGTATAACTTACTAGGCTTTCGTAACTTTCGTAATTTGAAAAAGATTGAGACATTATTAATTGATAAATAACTATGAAAAATTATTTTTAAATACAAATAAAAATTTGAATAAATACATTATTCAAGATATAATTATATTCAAGATATAATTATATAATTATATTCAATACTATATTTACCTATATCAATATGTTTCTGTATCACGGAACAACCAAGGAAAATGCTAATACTATAATCTTACAACAAAAATTCGACTTAAACCTATGTGGAAGTCAGTGGGGTTCCACTTATGGTAAAGGCATATACTTCTCACCTTCTAAACACGAAGCTAGTGTATATGGTGAAACAATATTACAAATAGAAACCAATGTCGAACCATTAAAACTAGACAAACATTATAGTCCAAATGACCGAAATCACAAAAGGCAAATTAAAAAGATATTATATACATTCGGTCCAGATGCTTTAATAACACGTGATAATAAAGAAGTAATAATTTTTAATATTGAAAATACTATAAGAAATATTAGAATCGTTTAAGTTTCAATGAAGACTTAACTACCTTTTCACGCGTATTCATAATTGTGTCCATTGCTTCTTGTGTACGTTCTTCATCTTCATTAAAGAAATGTGTTAACCCATTAATCATCACTTTTTTACTTAGTCCTTTATAACCTTCTTTTTTATCATATATTAAAACACCTTTACGAATATTGACGTAATCAATTTCATTTTCGGCCATTTCGTCCATAATTTCATTTGATAATTCTTTCATACGTATGCGACGTTCTTTAACCAGTTGGGATAATTTTTTAATTTGTTCGTCTAATGTAATATATTCTTTCACTTTTGATGAAAAATCATTTTTTAAAATTTGATTCTCTTCTTCCATATTATAATTATAATTATCTTCTTCCATAATCTTTATATATAAAAAAATGGAAAGTTTAGCTATTTTAAGCCGCATCATAAAAAAAACAAATATAGATATGATTGATAAATTATGTGAAATGCATAATGTATATCCAGAAGAAAAGGAACAAATGAAGAAGGAATTTATAAAACCAAATTACTATAATGTTTCTTTAACCAAATATTCTCGAAATGAAACTAAATAAAAATACTTAATCATTTTTTATTATTTTTATACATTAATTAATAATATGGACGATGAAGATTCCCAAGTGCTAATCATAGTTGATGATATAGAATATCATAATTATTTAGAAGGTTACCCTTCGCCTGAAAAAATATCCAAAGATGAAATGGAATATTTTAATGAAGTATTATCGAAACATTTTATGGAAATACCGGAAAGAAATGAAATCATATTTAAACACAACGATAAAAAATTATTTTTTCGAGGAACAATATTAAAGAAAATAGAACCCAGCACCTTCATTATGAAAAATAGTATTTACTATAAAATATGGCCGTTTGATTTTAAAGGATGGACGATTTATATGAAAGACTACCAAAAAATGAAAGAAGACGAGAAAAAAAAGGAACATTTATGGCAATTGTATAAAGCAAATAAGGTATTTATTGATGAAGATGACACAACTTAGTTTTAGTTTTTTAGTTTTTTATTTTTTCATCTAAAATAAAATAAATCTACTATTTTAAAATCAAATATGGATGCTTTTGACAAAGCAATAGAACGTGAATTAAATAAAATAGAGGAAAAAGACATCAAAACATTTGAAACTATTCATAGTGATAATAAAATGGTAGTAAATAAATTATTTAATAAATTCAAAGACTACGAGAAAAATACAAAGGAAAAGAAGAATGAAATTATTGAATCTTTAAAAGAACGCAAATATGAATGGGTTCCCGATGTAAGCGAAATAAAAAAAAGAGATACTGTTTATTTACTGGATGGAAGGAATTTTTGCGAGTTGAAACTTGTATATATGGGGAAGTTTTTCAAATACTGTCCTATAAGAAATATTATGTTTTTTTCGCAATATTATGAAAAACACGTGAAACCTTCCAAAAATATGATATTTTTTAGGAAACTAAAAAAGAATGAGAAGTTTAGAATAATGCTTATTGAGAGTATAGCTCAATTAGACTAGTCTATATAGATTAAAAAAATTGATTAAAAATATTTATTACTATCTATTAGTATTTCTACTAACTATCAGAACACTTTGAACAAATATGGACATCAATATATGTCAAATAAATTATAAGCTTTTCAATAAATCTATTAATGAAATATTAACAGAAATTGGGAGTGAATTATATCATAAACATCTAGAAACTAATAAAGGTATTTCATATGAAAAATTTATGGATACATTCTGTTCTATGGAACAAATAAAAAAATATGAAATTCCAAGGAAGAACGTAGTTGCTGATCCAGAATTACGGTGTAGTTGTAGAGTATGGCTACACATACAAAAAGAATATAGACAATGTCGCCGTAGTAAATACGACAATTCCGATTATTGTAAAAAACATCAAAATAAAAGAAATTACGGAGAAATAAAATAACTGACTATATTATATGAATAATAATAATAATTCAGTTATGAACCCAATGGACCCTCGTAATATGACTGAAAATGCTTCAAATAACGATAAACTCAAAGTCCTTATAGACGAAGTTAAAAACTTGAGAAAAATTAATAAAGAACAAAAAGACGATCTCGAAGAAGCCGAAAACAATGGTTCAAAAAAAATGAAAATAGGATTATTGGGTGTTATGATTATGCTCGGTATGTTGGCCGCATTAAGTCTCCACGAAAGTTCTAAATATTTTATTAACCGATCTATGAAATTATACGGCTATACATCAAATCTATACTTAATATATCCAATGGTAGTTGTATTTGGTGTATCCGTTGTTTTTTATAAACTCGTACATCTTATCAATTAAGACGCGTATCACGCATTCATTCATTCAATCAGTGATATTATTTTCCCTACAATTTTTACTTTCCCTTCAGCCAATAATATTTTAAAACCTTCTTTTAAATATTCACCATTATATTTGAATTCAAATGTGACCTTAGCTCTATCTCCAGTACGCAATATATTATCTTCATCTGTTTTTTTCGTAGTAATTTTTTCATTAATTTCAATTATACGTGATGTTTGTCGAATTGAATTTACGTGTAAGACTGGTTCATATCCAGGTTTAATAGTAGTTGAATGTGTTCTTAATATTGATATTTGTGCCACAAATTTCTTGATTTCATTCGTTTGCGATTTATTGGATACCATAACTTGACCACGGCGCAAATTTTTCTTGAGTGCTTTTTTTAGATTGAAGCAAGCATATGAATTACACGATACTTCATTTACTAATGTCTTCTTCACGTGAATACTTTTAACTGTATATTGTTCATATAGTTTATTATTGGGTCCCAAATACAACTTATCTCCTACTTTAACAGTTCCAGATTTGAGATGACCCCCCACCACAGTTCCAACACCATTTACTTGAAAAATAGTATCAATATGATATTCTACTTCACTGGTTTTACTAAAGTCATAGGCTTTATTTTTATTAGTTAAATTCAAATATGTCCTTAATAAGTCAATATTTTCTCCACTAACATTTGAAATCATAAACATAGGTACTAACGATTGACTTTCTTTATTTTTTATAGACAATAATACATCTTCGTGAGTTTTAACCTTATATACAACTTTGCGAATACCCGGTATTTTTAATATTTTTTTCAAGTCTTCAATTGTTTGATCCAAAACATTTTGTCTATCTTTAACAATATCTATTTTACTAATAACAACCACAAAAGGTATATTTAATGCTACACATAAAAATATATGTTCACGTGTCATTCGTGTAACACCCATATTTGCTCCCACCATTATAATACACAAATCCAAATATGAACTAGATAAACCTAAAATAGTAGTTCGTAAATATTTCTCGTGACCAGCCAAGTCAAAAAAACTAATAATCTTAGAAGACATATTAACTATTTCAGTCCAATCTCGTTTATTTTCATAATTAACAATGGCGCCTTTACTATCAAAACCCATAATGTGATGTGCTATACTACTTGTACGTCCCGACTGTATCTCGTGATTATAATTAAAAACCGATACTCTCGCCAGCCCACGACCATTATCCTTTTTACCACTAACCAATACACCTATAAGGGATGATTTGCCGGAATCCACATTGCCAGCAATACCAACTTTGATATCAATGTATTTATTTTTATAGTCTTCACGAAAATATATCTCAGCAACTATTTTATTCGGTTCTATTTCTTTTTTGGATAAAATGGTATATTCACACGAATTAACAAGTGCCATTTGTTTAAGATTTTCCATTGTTTCTTCGTATTCATCGTTGGAAATTCCTATAAATTCGCCGTGATCACTTATACCTATTATATATATACACTCTCCGTGTCCTTCATTCAAACGATACGCCATTTGACTAATGAGTTCTTCAATTCGTTTTTCCTTTTTGATACTTGGGGCAATGCGTAGTTTGTATTCTATGTTTCCATAATCGCATTCTCGTTCACGTTCACATTCTCTTTCCATAATTCTTATTTTAACTATTCATAATAATGTTTAAATATAATTTTAAGAATTTAATAGGGTGGAATAAAACACTAGAAAACCCAAAGTGATTAGCACCCATCTTTTCATAGTGTTTAATATCATCATAATTTTGAATACCACCTCCCGCGATTACTATACAATCCTCATAATTATTTTTTATATGTTGTATTATTTTTTCATTGTAAGGTTTCAACACGTGTCCGCTTTTTCCACCACGTTCACAAGGAAGCGTATTACTACAATGGAATTGTCGAAAACCCTGTTTATAGTAACTATCAATCAATTCCGGAGAACTCAATGGACCCAATTTTATTATACACCACGAACGTTCATAATTTAAAAAAATACCAAGTCCTTTTGACACCATATTTTTTTCAGTGTTGGGGCAACTCACATTTATTTCAATATCCATATTATCGGGAATTTTATTATATATATATTTGATTTCACGAGGGTCCATTATGGCTATACTAATGATTTCTTTGTGTTTTTTGTATTTATTAATAGCGTGCGTTAATCCTGGATTACGAAGACCTATTTTATTAATCCACACTCCTTCATTAAAATCATAACGGAGTGTTTTAAATATTTGTCCAATGAGACCTTGGCGAGGATATAAAGTAAACGAACCTTTAATTGGCATACACATTGGAAGATTAACATAATTTCCAAAAGGTGGATTGATAAAAAACATAATGACTATAATATTTAATATTAAATGGTTATTAATTGTTAAATAAAAATATGTATTTATATATTAATGACAACCAAGGTAGGTAGATTTTCCGTAACAAAAACTCAAACAAATACCAATCGTATTATACAAGAAAATAAAATACGTGAAGAAAAACGCACAATGCCATCGTGGCTAGAACGGGTATTTGGATATAATACACCACAACCTGAAGAAGTTCGAAAGCAATTAGTCAAACAAAGTGAAAAATTAGGTAAACTAAAAACACAAGAAATTCTAAAACAAATAGAAGAAAATAAAGATTTGCGTAAAATAACCAATAAAATAAAAGCAACTAAATCCAAAGAAGACGCAAAAAAACTACTTAAAAAATGGGTTGATATGGTTAAAACTAAAAAACAACTTAGGACTATTACAAACAGAATTAAAACTAAGAATGTAACAAATAAAACACGAAAAATGGGTACACAATGGAAAAAAACAGCAAAAGCAAGAACAACCATAAGAACATCTAAAAAAATAAAAAATGCAATGAATAAGGCTTTAAGTGGGTTTGGAAAAAATACGGTTCGTTCAACTTTAACCGGATACAGTAGAAGAACAAAAACAATAAGAAAAAATTGAGATTTTTATTAATCCGTTTAATAAAGTATACCATTCAATACATACAATAATACAATCATGTTTCCAAATACCATTAAAGTCTTTATTCCTTATATGAACCTTAGGGTTTCCCAACAATATGTTTTCAATACTTTCAGTAAATTTGGTCTGGGTACAATTGGCGAAATTTCAATGCGTGAAAAATATACAACACATAAACATTATACGTGTATGGTAGAATTTCTAGGACCACCCCAACAAGCAATATATAAATTCTTTAACTATATTTATGATGAAAACGCAAATGTTAAAATTAAAACAAAATATGGTATTTGGACTATACAGGAATTTAACCCGAAAAATCAAAGTCCTCCAGAAGAAGAAATCATTATTGATTTTAAAAGTGAAAATGTTCTAACTTTTGATAGAATGAACGTGATGCCCGAATCCTATTTCAATTATTAGTAAATTATTTATTATACTAATAAATTATAAGAATTTATCTACTAAACTATATGGTCGTTTTTTTATAAACTCATTACTTAATGAAAAGTATTCCAGAAATTTATCGAAATTCATTACTAAATTATATTTTTCATCGTAATAAATATCCATAATTTTATATGTATTTTTTCTATTAAATTCTTTGAGATATTCAATTGCTTGAATTCTCTTATTAGAATCGTAAGTTGATACAATATTCCCTGATTGCTCGATGATTTTTATAGAAAACATCGTGTTATATATTAACTAATATTAGTAACTAATATTTAATTAATATTTAATTAATATTTAATTAATATTTAATATATTAATAAATTTATTAAATAAATACACCCACTTCTTTTTATCTAAAAAAATGTCCAATGGAGAAATAAATCGCATATAATATAGCATTAAATATTGCTTCTGGTCTACTAGGATCATCTCCTCCATAATAATGCCCGAAAAATTCTTGAATTACAAGAGCAACCGTCGATATAGCCAAACCAGATACTATATGATTATCAGTTGGATTATTATTTATATATTTTCGTTGCGCATACAATAAAGGAAATGCATATAGCGAAATCAATAATACAGCAATACCAATATGTATAGTTAAATAATGTATCATATACGCATAATATAAAAAATGCTGTATTTCATTTCCGACTAATATCTTCTTTTGTTGACTATATTTCTTACCACTAATATAGATTAATGTATTTGGTATCCATAACAACATACCATAAATAGTAAATGGCATAAATATAGTATGCACCATAGCGTTATGAAATGTGCTATGAACCTCTCCATAATAATCAACACCTTCTTGACCAATCAAAACACCAAATAAACTCAAAATATATGGAACACTAATGCCAACAACCACAGGATTACGAATTAAATCATTCATCACATCCACAATAATATTCATATTATTCATATTTTATACTTCTCAATATTTTAAGTTTTAAATCATAGAATAAAAAAAAACAAAATATACAATACATTACATATATACACGACACGCCAATATTTTAAACAATACATACATATTTACCTATTCACTGTCACTGTCACTGTCACTGTCACTGTCACTGTCACTGAATTGAATGATGTACTTAGTACTATAACAATCAACACGCTTGGTGTCTGCTTTTTGTAAAAACCAGTGATAAGGGTCATTGTAGGTGATCTTCAATTTTGCGTCTTCTTTTGACCATAAATGATCAAATACGCGTTGAAATTCATCATTTGTATCTTCAAAATGAACGAAAGCCTTTTGATGTGAGTTGTAGACATTATCTACCAAGTCAATGCTGTGGATGGTTCCCCATTTGAATTCATCCAATACCTTTTGAATAAATTCTTTATTAGTATTTTTGTGGATAAATGGAATGTGAACCGATTTTTTTCCAGGTTTGGGTACATCCATAATTTGAATCATGTCGATTTCGTGGTTTCCATCCAGAAGCATATTGTCAATACACATAGACTTGTAGTTATACCTGTTGTCTTTGAGTATAATACAACAACTTTCTTCATCAAGACTTTCAATATACAGTGGTCCAACTTCACATTTCCCTTTAAAAAAGTCCAGATACAACGTTTGGTGTAGGTCGAACCGGTCCATATTGATTATATATTTCTTCAATGAGAACAATGGGATGAACGCCGAGTTTTTTAGCAAGAGGTACGAGAATTGTTTTGTAAATGCCGATTGAGATTTCTTCAGTTTGCATGATTATTGAGTATTTATTATTTATTAGCACTATTGAAATCAATTTTTTTACAATTTTCAATACTTGTAGAATTAGGCGCCATAATAATTTCTCAGATTATCGTATAATGCCTAAAACAAAAAAAATAGAAAAGAAAATGACTGGTAAAAAAGCACCTAGTGTTAAAATACGTACCCGTGTTCGAGACACGCGTCTCAAAAACAAAGAAAATCCATACAAATGGAAAACAATGAAAACCAATAATATGTTTAAAAATAAAAAAACTGTAGTGTTCTCTCTTCCCGGAGCTTATACACCCACGTGTTCTAGCAAACATCTACCTGATTACGAAAAACATACTAAAGACCTAAAAAAACTAGGAATAGATAATGTCTATTGCGTTTCCGTCAATGACGCATTTGTTATGAATAACTGGGCAAAAAAATTAAAAATTAAAAATGTGGAAATGATACCCGATGGAAATGGCGAATTTACAAGAAAAATGAGCGCGATGGTCCCTAAAGACAATTTAGGTTTCGGCGAACGTTCGTGGCGGTATAGTATGTATGTATACAACGGAAAAATAAAAAAAATATTCGAAGAACCCGGGATGCGTCCCAATTGTAAATCAGACCCATTTACTTGTAGCGATGTTCACACAATGATGAAATACCTAAAGACCGATACAAAAAAATTGATTTGAAATGAATTGAAATTATTCACAAAACACGATTGAAACTACCACAATGAATAATAACAATGAAACTTGTGTTATGTGGTTTTCTGAGGTTCTTAAACTAATGTCTTATGACTATCCAGGTAATTTAGGTTTAAAACGTATACTAAAAGTTATTAAAAACAATAATACCGAAAGAGTAAAAATCAATTTAATGAAACATATTATTCGAGATATTGAAGAATTAGAATCATCGGATATTATTTCATATGATAATTATAGAGGTTCATGGATGGAGTATTGTTTGAACGTACCACCCGATAAGACAATAACGCTATTTATAAATTATTTATATGATACTACATTTAACTTCATTATTGCTAATAAAGACATATTTAATACATTAAAAAATACCGACAAATTATTTTATCGTGATCTAAAATGGAACCTATATGGTCTCATTAAAACTACAAATGATATTAACTATAAAAATTATTATAAAGAACTTATTGGAATTCCTTATTTCTTAAATGTACCAATCGAACACTACAATAACCGCCAAAATGTTTATTTTAGTGACGTTATTTGTGGTCATCCAAAAGCGAGTCATGGTTGGTGTTACGAAGCCATGGAAGAACTTAGGGAATTGGGGTGTTTTTAGACTTTATTTTTTCTTATTACGTATGTCCATCCATATTTGACCCAATTTGTTCCCACCTAATACCTTCATACATTTTTTCTCTTCGTCGATTATTACTCGACCTTCCCATATTTTATCGGCCATTTTTTCATTGGAAACTCGCATTGCTGGATGGACTAGGAATTTATTTCCTGTATTATTTAATGCTTCACGAACTTCTTTATGATTACGGTATTTATATAAACATATTTTCTTTTGGACATCTGGACCTTTTTTAGTCCATATACTTTGTTCTTTGGGGTTTAATTTAAAATTAGTTTTATTGCCTTTTTTCTTAATTTCATTTTGTGGCAAACTACCGAATTCTCCATTAGATTCAAACTTTTTCCCGTGTGATTCCAATATTTTTGAACGTTCATCGTCTTTAATATTTTCAGCAATTGTAATAAATTTCATTCCATGGTAAGCGGCTTCTCCACTTTTATACGTGCGGCCATCTACAACTACTTTACATATAAACATATTGCTTAGTTCAACCCCATCCTTTTTACGAGCAAAAAACGTGAATACTTTATTATCCATTATGATAAATATATATAATATCTTTTATGATATCAAAAAAAAAAGAAATAATTTTTAGTATCATATAAACGAACCACGTCGTGGTATTCTTTCTTCAGCAATCTTCTTAATTTTTTTTATATTTTTAATGTGTCTTATAGGTAATCCCGATTCATATTGACACAGTGTCATATCTTGTAGATTGATATATGACGCAATACTTTCATTTTCATTAATATGTTCTGGTATAAAATGGATAAAACTATTACCATGTGTGTTCTTTTCGAATATCCCTTTACAATGTGGAATTTGTTTTGTTTCGTGGATAATAATATATGTAATAGATTCATCTACATCAAGAAGCCGTTGTCCATACGATGAAATAGACCTCAAGGGTCTTTCTGGAAATTCGTCCTTGAATTCGAAAGTGAACGTGTCGCCTCTTGTTAATGCCATGTTTGTATTTATTGTAGAAATTATAATATATTTATATTCAAAAAATAATTCTATTCAAATTTTTATTATTTCTATAACTATTAGATAATAGTAAAAAAATTGAAAGTGTATGGAGATATAAAGAGTAGATACATACAAAACGAACAAGAGAATCAAAAACCAAAAAAAAGAAGAAAAACAAAATGAAGACTACTTATACTTCATATGGTGGTACACGTGTTGTCAATACTAGAGAAAAGAAGCACCACATTACCAAGAAGCAACCGAGTGTAAGTATTAAGGTCTTAGAACGAAAGGAAAAGAAGAAGCAACAAAAACAATTGAAGAAATCGGAAATGGTTAAAAAACTGGAATTCTTGAAACATACAGAAGAAGACTTAATAGAAGTCGCCGCCGAAGAGCACAAACAATTTGAAGAATGGAACGTAATGATGCATAGATGTTTCAATGAAATATATTATTATGGATTAGCGTGTGATGATTTATACCAAACACGATTAAACCTCGAGGCTGAAATGCGAACACTTATAGAAAAACAACACATAATACGACGCAAACTCATAAAAAGAACTCATAAATCTTGCCACTTAAGAGAAAATCAAAAAAACATTGAAATAAAGGTAACCCAAATACTCCGTGAGATCCATAATATAGAAATAAAAAACTCGTGTTATACAGAAGAACAAGACCTCTTGGGAGATTTATGGAATAAACCACTTAGTCTTTTGCGAAAGTACAATGAACTCATTCGAAATGAAAAACAACCCGATTCTATGTATAGTTTATGGGATCGTTCTAAATAGAAAAATATAAACATCCAAAAAAAAATAATGCTTTATTTATACAATAAATTCTTTTTTTATTTATTTATTTACATTAAATTCAGAGACACACACTTACAATTTTATTAAGTGAAAAGGTTTGTTTTGTGAAATCTTCTAAACGCCATCCTTCAAAGAAAGTGTCATAATACTGTTGATGATGTCCAAATACTATTTTATTATCGAGAGCAAGACCGTCTAGATAAACACAACTAACACAATTAGTCTGACACATTTTCTTCCCTATATCTTTCGAATATTTTTCTATAACGGTATTTCCATAATCAAGAGCATCTACTACTTCTTCATCGTGAGTATTGTTAAGCTTAACAATAGCACCTGTATTGTGTGTTTCGCAGAAAACTACGTAGCCGTTGTATATAACTCGATCATCCATTGTAGTGAAAGATATTGGGAATATAATTTTATTATATGATGATATCTATATCAATTTTATTTTCTACAGATTTGTAGAAATGAGAAAAAAATTGAATGTTCATTAGACATAATGTATTTAACATAAACATCAATCAATCAATCAATCAATCAATCATGCCTCGCTCACGCTCAAACAAATGCCAACGCACTCGCGGAACTCGTTTGAATGTTCCGTTGAACTACAAGAATAAACATAATGAAAATAAAAACTTTGAATTGTTCTCACAACTTGATTTCACACAGGAAGGAAACACGGAATTTAACAACTATATGGATGCTCAAGAAACCGACCTACAAGAAATGGAAATTATGATAGGACTTCTAGAGAAGGAGCAAACACAAGAACCTAGGAAAACAGACTTCTCGAAGATGGTTCCTGATGACGCAGAAAACTACGGAGCACAAGAAGTGGAAGACTTCTGGAAGGAACATAACTGGTACTACGAATGCGATATTTGCTGGGAAAACACTCGTAACGGAGATTGTAAATGTCTCGGAGCCGTTCAGAAAGTAGATACAATGGAATTCCGCACTCACATTTCAAAGAACTTGACAACTGGAGAAGACAAACATACATTAGTGCCACACGTAGTGAAGAAAGTTCCAATCCTCTTTTACGTTTAGAATATACACACACACACAAAATATCCTACTAATTAATTAAATAAATTTTTTATTAATTAATTATTTTATTCTATAAGTTGTAGATAAATATAAAAAATTGAATATTATTAGATTATAGTTGTGGTAATTACATACAAAACGAAAACGAAAACGAAAACGAAAACGAAAACGAAAACGAAAACGAAAACGAAATCATGGAAAGTGCAATTCAAACTTTCAAAGACAACTCTATTGAGCTCAAAGAACATCAACACGATGCTATGAAATGGCTTGTTAATGTTGAACAGAATTGTGACCCAGCAGGAGGTATTCTTGCCGATGATATGGGATTGGGTAAAACACTTGAATCATTGAGTGTCATATTGGCCAATCGACTTCCACATACTCTTATCATTGTTCCTGCTTCTTTGGTAGATCAGTGGATTATTGAAATCAATAAATTTGCATCAGACCTGGAGATTAATGTCGATTATCCAGGTGGTGATGTTACAGTTACAAGTTTTCACAAAGCCGCTAAGCGTGCTTCTTTGAGAGAATTTGCTTGGGACAGGATTATACTTGACGAAGGACACTATATTCGTAATCATAAAACACAGACTCACAAACAACTCAAAGAAATAGACGCTGATCATAAATGGATTTTATCTGGAACACCAATCCAGAATTCATTAACCGACTTGAAAACATTAATGCGGTTTATCGGTGCTGAATGGGGTGATGACGATGAATTTGAAAGTCTTGTTGAAGAACACGTATTGCGTCGTACAAAGGAAGAACTTGACATTGCAATGCCCGAACTCAAAGTTTTCAAACATTATATTGACTTTTCTAGTGAGAAGGAGAAGAAACAATATGAAACAGAGAACTTTGGATTAAAATACAATATGAGTGAATGTCAACTTGTAAAACTTCTTCGGTTGCGACAATACACTTTGTTGCCACAAATGGTATTTGATAGTGTTCCCGACAAAGACAAAGATAGTGCGGATGATTACATATATAAGTATTCAAACACTAAACTTGATGCCGTGATTAACACATTAAAAAGGTATAGAGATGTCGAAAAGCCTATTGTGTTCTGCCATTTTAAGAAGGAAATGGAATACCTGAAACAGAACCTGACACACGAAAAGTTTCGGGTTGATGTCATCAATGGCGATGTCCCCATGGATAAACGACGCGAAATTATCGACAATCACGAAAAAATCGATATTTTGTTGATTCAACTTCAGGCAGGTTCTGTGGGATTAAATCTCCAAATGTTCAACGGTGTATATTTCACGGCACCACATTGGAATCCAACACACGAACGTCAAGCAGTGTGTCGGGCATATCGTCTGGGACAAACCAAGACCGTCTATGTAAGAAGGTTCGCTATTAGAAATACTATCGAACAACGTATAATAAATAAACAAAAACTAAAAAAAAATATTGCTCGTCAGTATAATCTCCTTTAAAAAAACACTCAAAAAAAATAATTAAAAAAAATAGAATTAGAATTAGATAGTACAAACCTTACATTTCCATTCTCCTTGCTTTTTCTTTTTTTGTTGATTTTTAGAAAAACATTCGAGTGATTTCTTTTCGGAACATATTATACATTTATATAAGTCTTCGATGTCTTCGATGTCTTCGATGTCTTCGAATTCTTCAACATTATTATTGATATTTTCGGCAGTATTAGGTGTAGTATTGGTATAGTTATATAACAATTTCGAAATACAAGCTACTGTAACACTACCCAACATATAAGATGCGTATATTTCTGCCATATATAATAAAAAAAGAGTTAAATTATTTATGACTTTTTTTTAAATTTTTTGTTTTTTTGTTTTTTTGTTTTTTTGTTTTTTTGTTTTTTTGTTTTTTTGTTTTTACTATATTTACCATAAATCATCTTGGTCATCACAATTAACTAGACCGTGGTTCTTACAGTATTCGAAATAATATTCATATGCGTCATCATTCTGCTGTGTCAGTATGGTGTATTCGTCATCATCGTATTTCTTAAGCCAGACATCTATGAAATAATCACCACAAACCATAGTTGGTTCGGCATAAATGTCTTCGATTTCATCTTTCTTAATTTCAACAGCAACATATGCAAAACGATGTTTCCAAATTCGAAAATCTGCTTTCGAAGTGTGTTCGAGAACTTTATCAAAGCACATATGGTTTAGTTGATTATTCAACTGTTTAAATGTGAACACATTAGTATCACATAGTATTTTAGCACAAATGTTTTGGAGGGAAGTAACCATCGTGTATTGTAGTCAATCAATATACTGTGTTGTATAATAAATAAAAAAAATATAAGTAGAAAGTTTCAATTTTTTATCTACTTGTAAAGTTGTAGAAAAATTATTTATTGTGGAGAAACAAGCATTACTAAAACAGCTACAGCTAGTGTATCCCACCATCTTGCTTTTTTCAACATAGGTACAAGTTTGACTAAACTATTATTCCATAGCCATTGTCCTACAAGAGCATTAAGGAGAAGTTGTAGTAAAAGTGCCAAGACCAATACTAATACATTGCTCATTCCTGATTTACCTTGGTTGTTGTTGTTATTTGCGACATTGTTGTTGGTGTTTGCTTGGAAAGCTTCTTTAATTAACATATTTAAACCCATTTTATAATATATAAAAATAAAAAAATAATACTAAATGTATTAATTTATTGTATTAATTTAATGGAAAATATTCTATGGGGATTATTAAGTATTTATTTAATTCTAAATAATTCTATGATAAAATTAATTACTTCAATGGTTCAATTAAGGACCTCGAAAAAACTCTATAAATTTACACATTTAATCGCGATACTTCTTATATTAATTCCATTAATATTAGTACCATATTTTATTGAAACAAATATAACAATGCTATCAAAAAATTATATATATATAATTGGAACAATATCCTTATTATATAGTTTCTTAATATATGAAGAAATAACAAAAAATACTATAATAAAAAATGGTAATTTTAATCCCCCAAATAGGAGTTATACCAATAAGAAACGTAGATTAAATCTACTACTATCAACAATCGTATTATTAGGCGCTTTTCACGGACTATTATATTATGTCTATAAAAAGATTCATTTAGAATTAATAATACCTTCAAGTATTGGGTTATTATTCTTATTAGTAAGTTATATTCGTTATAATAGTTGTACGTATAAATTTCCTATATCTTGGAATAATTAAATAAGGATTGAATTAATCCGTCATAGACCATTTATCGTTATCTCTTGTTTTATTTTCATTAAAAGTAATCGGGGTCAAGTCATCAATTTCTTCCTCTAATTCGATAATTTTATTTTCAAGTTTTCCAACACGTTCTTCATAGAAAGACAATAAGATTCCCATTGTTGATACGAAAAACATCATATACATAAATAGATAGAATGACACTACAGACAATAAAACTTCTTTAGTATTAGATTGATTATCATCTAAATTAAAATAAAATGATTCATCGTCGTCATAATGATAATCATTGAGAGAATAATATTCTGTATATGTCATGATTTTATTATTATATTAAAAAAAACAAGTGATAATTCTTTATATAAATTTAAATGTATTTATTTACAATTTCTCGGATCGGTTCAAAGAAAGGTTGATCCATTGCCTTTCTAAAAATAGTGTATGGGTCAGTATTTTGTGTTTTATAAGTCACTGTTTCTCCATCGATTATTTCTGTTACTTCAGTTTCCTCTGCTCCTTCACCATAAAGCACGAACTTAATATTTGATGGACTAGGTCCCTGAAGAAGAATAATTCCCTTTTCATCGTGGGAACCTTGAACGCCTGTTCGATTTGGCGCTAAATTCCAGTAGCACATTAGTGGAACCTTGGAATAACCTGCGTCAACCCACATCTTAATTACTTTCTTATGGGCTGTGTCAAAATTTCCATTTAAACGACACATTAGATTGAATTCACCATCTGTAAATATTACCAACACTGGAAGTTCGGTTTCAGGGACATTTCCTCTTTTACAAAGGTTAATTAATGCGCTATGCATACCTTCATAATTCGTAGAACCACCTACAAACTCACGTGTAATCTCAGAAATTCTTTCATATATATTAGTACACTTACTTAGGTCATATATACTTGGATCAGAACTAAAAGTCATTACTTTATTACGATAATGTTTCGAGGCCAGTTGTGAGCAAAAAGCGGTTAGAGCAACAGCTACATCATAAGGACGGTTCGGTGATTTATTCACCCAGGTCATAGACGCTGATGTATCACAACAACAAATCATATTCCCCTTTGCTAGTGATTTTTGAATTTCACTCATATTTTCACTTGTAGAATTCATCTTTTCCCGAATATAATCAAGAAGAAGGTTCCACTTGATATCCATAAGTTTCTTATCCATAGTTGATTTGTTATTATATTCTTCAGGGTTACCAATAATCTCATTAGGAAGAAGAGCACTCACATTAATAGACTTCCCGGATGAAATATGTTCGATAACATTATTGCGACACATTATACGGTCTTCATTTTCTGGAAAACGATTACCGGTTTCTTCATCTATAGTTTTAGTATCATTTTTCTTTTCATTTAATAGTGCCAATGATTGTTTATGGAAACAAATAGAAGGAATAGCACCAATCTTTAGTTCTGCCCAGCTACCTTCACAGAATTTAACTTCTGGAACATCAAGAACACAATTGAGTTTAGCATTTACAATACGCCACTTCTTAAGTGCTCCAAATGGTATTTTATCTTGATCACTAAATGAAACTGAGCCGTGGCGAGTAGTCTTTGTCAATAATGCTCGACACATAAAAGCAATATGTGTTTCCTTCTTAAGATTTCTATTATACCAATAACATTTCTTATTAAAGGTTGAATTTTCACGAACACAATATTTTCCAACAAATGAAATAGTCTTGTCGAATTTATGCTTTCTCATAAATTCCTTGAATTCTTCGCACGAACTAAAATCAAAATCAAAGGCATTTGCCTTACAAAACTGACGAAGTGTTTCAATATCAATACGTCTTTGATTAAGAATACCTTCCCTAAGTGCCACGATTAACTGATTATATGTTGTATATCTATCTTCAGGAGACATATCATTTTCATTAATCATAGTCCAGATTTGAATATAGTCCTTCCAATACCCAAAAACCGCAAAGAGACCATTAATAGCAAATTCACTTACAATTTCTGGGTACCTAATATAAAGTTCAAGAATATATATATAGAATAGTTTCTTAAACCCCTCGCCATCACTAAGTTGGACATCATTAATCTTCTTTGATGTCGCGCGTTTATGGAAAGCCAATACGAATATATCTCTAAACATTTCATTCTTTAATTCACGATTATTCTCGGTTGCATATTCATCAAACATCATTTTAAGTTTTTCTTTTACTTCAATTTCAGAACTTTCTTTCAATAGTAAATTAAAAGAATCAAGTCTAGCTTTATTAGACGTTCTAAGTTTATTTTCTCCATTTTCTCCTTGGATAATGTTCGAAGCGTAATTGAATGCGTTTGAAAATGATGCCATGATTATTAGCTGTATGTGTGTAATGGTATACAGTATTTAATAATTTAAATCAATTTTTTAATTGCTATGTATTTTAAATTTAAAGTAGTGTAATAAATAACAAAATGTTCCCATAACATTTTTTCTATTATTTCATATTTACTATCTTCTAAATCGAACGGTAATTTCCAAGAAAGTATATATTTTTTTTGTGTTTTAATATGATTTTTCCAAGTACTTAATGTTTTTATTATATCATTATCTTGTGTTTCTTTAATTATAGTATCAAAACAATATGTTAATAAACTGTTATCTATACTTTGTCCAGAAAAGTTATCTAACTTAATAATACAATATTTAGTCATTAGCAATTAATAAAATAAAAAAAATAAGTTTAAATAGAAGAATTATATTACTATTGTTTGAAATACAACTATAACGTATTGTTTGAAATACAACTATAACGTATTG
>ERZ1048068.545-NODE-545-length-34002-cov-54.294783_pt1 | contig 34002 bp, 34 predicted proteins | sample MGYA00383098_ERZ1048068 | MGnify/ENA primary metagenome ERZ1048068 (study PRJEB29581, sample SAMEA5548368) | metagenome | biome: marine; feature: coastal; material: water | depth 1 m | study: Short-term variability in the microbial, nano- and picoplankton... | reverse complement strand
TAAATCAATTCCAGTATATCCAGAAACTATTTCTGGAGGTGTGTATTGAAGAGAAGTGGATTTGTTACAGGAGTAAATGAACAGTAAAATACACGTTAGCGTAATAAATTTTTTCATCCGGAGAAGAGATTAATATTATTTGGAGTTTTTTATTTGTAATCCATTATCATAACAGTAAACAAATATAACTGATTTAAAGAACAAATAGTAGCATTGTGAGAATAGCAGCTAAGATGTGGCGATTATTTTTAAGATGTGTATATCTTTGCAACATGTTAGAAGATAAAAATCAATCAAGAACGTCATTGGAGCAATTAGGAGAATTTGGCTTAATTAATCATATTACAAAACATTTTAAAGTCTCTAATAAATCAACAATCAAAGCAGTTGGAGATGATGCAGCTGTTTTGGAAAAGACAGATAAACAGACAATAATTACTACTGATTTATTGGTCGAAGGAGTTCATTTTGATTTGAGTTATGTCCCACTAAAACACTTGGGATATAAATCTGTTGTAGTAAACCTTTCTGACGTCTATGCAATGAATGCACAAGCAGAACAAATTACGGTTTCAATAGCAGTTTCCAATCGTTTTCCACTGGAAGCAATTGAAGAATTATATGCCGGAATTCAATTGGCGTGTGAAACATACCATATTGATTTAATAGGAGGCGACACCACCTCATCTACAAAAGGAATGCTCATATCTATTACTGCTATTGGCAAAGCAGATAAAGAAGAGATTATTTATAGAAATGGAGCAAAAGAAACAGATTTAATTGTAGTTACTGGTGATTTGGGGGCCGCTTATCTTGGGCTGCAAGTTCTAGAGAGAGAAAAACAAGTATTTAAGGTAAACCCTAATAATCAGCCAGATTTAGATAACTATACGTATTTGATTGAGCGTCAATTAAAACCAGAAGCAAGAAGAGATATTTCATCTCTTCTGAAAGATATGGATGTTCAACCTACAGCCATGATTGATATTTCTGACGGGCTTTCCTCTGAAATCATGCATATTTGTTCACAAAGTAATGTAGGATGTAAAATTTATGAAGATAAAATTCCTTTAGATCCTCAGGTAATTTCAACTTGTGAAGAGTTTGATATTGATAGTACCATGGTAGCCTTAAGCGGAGGAGAAGATTATGAGCTATTATTTACGGTTTCTATTGCAGATTTTGAAAAGATAAAAGGAAATCCTCATTTGTCCATTATTGGTCATATTAACGATAAGGCAGCGGGGTTAAATTTAGTAACAAGAGCTGGTCAAGAGTTGGAGCTGAAAGCACAGGGATGGAACGCTCTTGAAAATAAATAAGAGTAAACTTAGTAAGAAATGGACCGTCTAATAAATGTATTCAAGACTTTAATTAATTTGTCTGAATTTTCAATATGACTCATATGACCTCCAGACAAAACAACTGTCTTGGACTGTGTTTCTTCGGCTTCTTTTATCCCTTTATTTACAGGCAATACAGGGTCTTTTTCTCCGAGAATAAACAATTTTTTAAAATGATTATTTTTTAAAACAGTCAACCTGTTTGGTCGTATTCTCATTCCCTCTTGACAAGCACTATATCCTTGTAAAGAAGTTTGTAAAGCTTCGGATAAGGCAAGCTGTATCTCGGGATTAAAGACCTCTTTACTCTTCTCACTAAACAAATTTACAAAAGACATTCTTACAATATTAGACAAATTAATCTGTGCCATTTTATTAGCTCTTTCTCTTAACTTTTTTCTCGAATTATCATCAGAGGTTGCTGTAGAATTTAATAAACACAATCCTCTAATCATTTCTGGATTTTTTTCTGATAATGCTAACGAAACATAACCACCCATTGAATGGCCAATAAGTGTAATTTTTCGAATTCGTAACGTTTTTAATACTGCAGCAACCGCATCGGCCATTAACTCCATAGGGTGAATATAGCCAAGGCATTCTGTATGCCCATGACCCAATAAATCTATTGCCAGCACTCTTTTGTTTCTGGAAATTACAGGAATAATTTCTTTCCACATGTGCTTGTTTTCTAAAAAACCATGTAATAACACCACTACGGCTCCTTTTCCAGAGTCTGTATATGAAATTTTAGTATTTTTAAATAACATCCATTTTTCCATAGTACAAAAATATGTATCTTTCCTTCTTATCATAGAATTTATTTCATGTTTTCATCGCCTTTCACATCACTCAGTAAAAATCAAGAACTAAGATTAACATTGGCTCTTTTATTTGTGGTAATGATGTGCACTCTAGGGCTTCGATATTTAGATCAATTTTTAATAAATGATACATGTACTGGTGGAATAATCTCTTTCGAATTGGCTAGAGATATAGAAACTGCAGGATCGTATTTAAATTCATGGGGAGAAAAAGGGAAAATAGCAGTGTCATTGGGCTTAGGAATTGATTTTTTATTTCCAATTGCATATGCAACATTTCTTGCAATTTTAATACATAAATTGAATTTTGCTCTTTGGTTTAAAAAGTCCTTTTTTAAGGTAGGGAATTTATTGATTTGGTGCTTATTTTTAGCAGCGGTGTTTGATTATGTAGAAAATATAGCATTAATCAATCTAGTTTTAGGAGATATGAAGCAGTTTTGGGTTTCTATTTCTTTCTATTTTGCTTTAAGTAAGTTTTGTGTCATTTTTGCCTCTTTTGTGTATATTTTGATCAATTTTTGTCTTTTTTTGATAAAAAAACAGCTAAAATGATCAAAAAACGTGAAATATGGATTACCGGTTTTGCAATTTTTGCACTCTTTTTTGGAGCAGGAAACCTTATTCTTCCGCCTTTTTTGGGAATGAATTCTGGAGGCGAATGGTGGTTTGTTTTTTTTGGGTTTATTCTTACAGCTGTTTTTATTCCAATCCTAGGTGTTTTTGCTCATGCAAATGTTCAAGGAAATATCTACGATTTAGGGAAAAAAGCATCTCCAACATTTAGCTCAATGTATTGTTTTGTGATGTACTTAATAGCAATTACAATTCCAGCTCCTAGAACTGCTTCAGTTGCCCATGAGATGGCTATTCAACCTTTTTTTGGCTCTAGCTCATTGCTTACTAGTAGTATTTATTTTCTATTGATTTTTGTTTTTGTGATGAACCGCTCAAGGTTATTGAGTTTAATTGGAAAGTTTTTAACTCCAATTATTGTTGTCATTCTGGTGGCTATCATACTATTGGCCATAACAAGTAATCCAGAAACAATGAAATTAAATGTGTATGAGGTGCCTTTTGTAAGTGGAATATTGGAAGGGTATCAAACATTTGATGCTATTGGGGGTGTTTTAATAGGTGCAGTTATAGTTATTTCATTGGGAAATAGGGGGGTAAAATCATATGATGACAAAAAAAGTCTGATTACTAAAGCTGGTTTGATTGCAGGATCTGGGTTAATTCTAGTTTATGGAGGGTTAATTTTTAGTGGAGCTACATTAAGTACTCTTTTGCCTGTAAGCGGAACAAGAACAGAAGTTCTAAAAAGTTTAAGTTCGCAAACACTTGGTGCAATTGGAACTTCTTTTTTAAGTGTTTTAGTTGCATTGGCTTGTTTTACAACTGCCGTTGGTATTGTTACAGGAACTTCCGATTATGTTAAAGAAATGTTTAAAAATTCACAAAAAGCATATGTTATAACCGCTTTTATAAGTTGTGTGTTAGGTATTCTTATTGGTCATTTTCAAGTAAGTTTCATTATCAAAGCAGCCATTCCTGCATTAATGTTTATTTATCCAATTACTATTGTGTTGATTTTATTGAATGTAGTTCCAAAGCGATTAACTTCTTCTCTTGTGTTCAAGGGAGTAGTAATAACAACATTAGTCTTTAGTATTCCAGATTTTTTAGGATCACTAAACCTAGGTCATTTATTAGATCCCATTACTCAATGGATTCCGTTTTCAACCCAAAGTCTAGGATGGGTTTTTCCAGCATTTATAGTTTTCATTTTTTTAAATGTTTACAGTCAAAGAATTAAAACGAGTAATTCATAAGCCTTTTAATCCTAGAAAATAAAAGTATATTTGCATTAAACACTATGCTAAATCACTATACTTATTTAAATGAAAACACCTCAAAGTGGGTAAGCTTTGTTCATGGTGCAGGAGGGAGTAGCTCTATTTGGTTTAGGCAAATAAGAGCATTTAGAAAGGAATTTAATGTTTTAGTTTTGGATTTAAGAGGTCATGGAAACAGCAAGCCAACCATTAAAGACACCTTTAACAATGAGTATACTTTTAATGCAATAACCCAAGATATCCTTGAGGTATTAGCACATTTGAAGATTAAAAAATCCCATTTTATAGGGATCTCTTTAGGGACAATTCTTATTAGAAATTTAGCAGAAAAGAGACCAGATTTAGTAGAAAGTATGGTTCTTGGAGGCGCCATTTTAAAATTAAATTTTCGTTCTCAAGTTTTAATGCGTGTTGGAAACTTGTTTAAGTCTGTAGTTCCTTACATGATGTTATATAAATTGTTCGCTTTCATTATCATGCCAAAGAAAAACCATAAAGAGTCTAGAATCCTTTTTGTTAATGAAGCAAAGAAATTATATCAAAAAGAATTTATTAGATGGTTTAAGCTCACCGCAGAAATTAACCCTCTACTACGATTTTTTAGAGCAAAAGACATAAAAATCCCTACCTTATATGTTATGGGAGAGCAAGATCATTTGTTTTTACCCTCCATAAAAAGAGTTGTTAAAGAACATATAGAATCTTCTTTATACGTGGTAAAAAATTGTGGACATGTTGTGAACGTTGAACAACCAGACGATTTTAATATAAAAACAATAGGTTTTTTGAATAGTTTACCTACTTAAAAGTTAGAAATTAGAGTTGGTTCATTAACGCCTCAATTTCATCCGCTTCAATTGGTATATTACCCATCAAGTTTAAGGGTTCTCCAGATTTTTGAACTACTACATCATCTTCTAGACGAATTCCAAAACCCTCTTTAGGAATATAAATACCCGGTTCTACTGTAAAAACCATATTTTTCTCTATTGGCAAATGTAACAACCCATAATCATGTGTGTCTAACCCTATATGGTGAGATGTGCCGTGCATAAAATATTTTTTATAAGCGGGCCAATTTTTATCTTCATTTTGAACATCAGCTTTATCTAACAACCCCAATCCTAATAACTCTGAAGTCATCAGTTTCCCAACCTCTTCGTGATACTGCTCCCAATAAGTCCCCGGAACCAATAGTTTAGTAGCTTCTTTTTTAACGGTATTTACTGCATTATAAACTGCTTTTTGTCTGTCTGTAAATTTTCCAGAAACAGGAACGGTTCTTGTTAAATCACTTTTATAGTTTGCGTATTCTGCAGCAACATCTAATAGTATTAAATCACCAGCTTTACATTGTTGGTTGTTTTCTATATAATGTAATACATTGGCGTTATTACCAGAAGCAATAATTGGAGTATAGGCAAATCCCTTAGATCGGTTTTTAATAAATTCATGAACCAATTCAGCTTCAATTTCGTATTCCCATACATTTGGTTTTATAAAATTTAAAATTCTACGAAATCCTTTTTCAGTGATATCACAAGCCTTCTGCATTAAATCTAATTCAATAGGGTCTTTTACAGCTCGTAATTCTTGTAAAATAGGATTGCTTTTTGCCACAGAATGCGCAGGATATTTAGCTAACAACCATTTTGTAAAACGGTCTTCTCTTGTTTCTGTTTCTACATTGGCTCTGTAGTGCTCATTGGTATTTATATAAAAAGTATCGCATTGAGTTGTGAGTTCAAAAAGGATCTTTTCTAAATCCTGTAACCAATAAACAGTTTGAATACCAGAGGTTTTGTAGGCCGCATCTTTGGTTAGTTTCTCTCCTTCCCAAACAGCAATATGCTCACTTGTCTCTTTTAAAAATAAGATTTCACGGTGTTTTTCTTTTGGGCAGTCTGGAAAAAGGACCAACACGCTTTCTTCTTGATCTACTCCACTTAAGTAAAAAATATCCCGATGTTGATCAAAAGGCATTGTGCTATCTGCACTAATCGGGTAAATATCATTAGAGTTGAATACAGCAAGACTATTGGGCTTCATTTTAGCCGAAAAGTTTCTTCTATTATTGATGAAAAGGCTAGAATCTATTGGGTGGTATTTCATTGTATGCTAATTTGATTCACAAATGTAGCTAAAAATAAAGTTTTTTATCTACGTCTATTTTTTGAGCCTCTATGATTTCTATTATCAGAGTTTATAGATTTTGATCCTCTTTTAAAATGCTTTTTACGATGAGGTTTTTTAGAAGATGATTTTTTGAAAGCGCCTTTGCTTTGGGAGGCAGCTCTTTTTGGAGGAGCATTATCTGTTGGCTCAAATCCTTCAATAATTTCATCAGCTAATTTAGTTCCTAGTAGCTTTTCAATTTCTTTAAGGTATTCTGTTTCTTCACTACAAACTAACGAAATAGCTTCGCCACTAGCACCAGCTCTTCCAGTTCTACCAATTCTGTGAACATAATCCTCGGGTACATTTGGCAATTCATAATTGACAACATGAGGCAATAAAGGGATGTCTAGCCCACGAGCTGCAATATCAGTGGCAACAAGAATTCTAATATCATTAGATTTAAAATTTGACAAGGCCTTTGTTCTAGCTCCCTGACTTTTATTTCCATGAATTGCTGCGGCAGAAATTCCCGATTGGAGTAATTTTTTTGTTAGTTTATTTGCCCCGTGTTTGGTTCTCATAAAAACCAACACCTGATTCCAGTTTCCTTTTTTTATAAGATTGGTAATAATAGTTGTTTTCTCTTTTTTATTAACCCGATACACTTTCTGATTTACCATTTCGGCAGTTGAGTTTTCAGGCTCAGCTTCAACCATTACAGGGTTTTTCAATATGGTATGAGCAAGTTGCTTGATTTCCTTAGAAAAGGTAGCTGAGAATAGTAGATTTTGTCTTTTTGACGGCATGTAACTAATAATCTTGTTAATATCTCTCACAAAACCCATATCTAACATTCTATCTGCTTCATCTAAAATGAAGACGTCTATGCGTTTAAAAGAAACGACTTTTTGATTATGTAAATCTAACAGCCTTCCAGGTGTTGCTACCAAAACATCAACACCTCGTTTTAATGTGGCTATTTGAGAAGCTGCTTTTACCCCGCCAAAAACTACCGCAGATCTTATATTTAAATAGGAACTATATTCTTTAACATTATCATACACCTGAGCAGCTAATTCTCTTGTTGGGGTTAAAACTAATGCTCTAATTGGTCTATATTTTGGATGTTTTGTCTCTGACAAGTATTGTATCACTGGCAGTGTAAAACCAGCTGTTTTCCCAGTACCTGTTTGGGCAGAAGCAAGTACGTCTTTCCCCGCTAATATGTGAGGAATTGCTTTTTCTTGTATGGGTGAAGGGGTTGTGTATCCTTTTTCTTTAACAGCTCTTAAAAGAGCATCTTTCAATCCTAAATCTTTAAACGACATCGATAAATTTTAAGAAAAAACAACATTGTTTTCTCTGTACATTGATGCAAATGTACACCGATTAATTCTAAGCATAATTTTAGTACTTTCTGTCATTAGTTAGAATATTTTATATATTCTAAAAAGGCACACATTAAATTATTCGTTATTTTTGAAAAAGTCTATTCTTTATAATTAAAAACCCATGTATTATGAAATCTATTATTAGAGTTTTTTTTCTACTAATTACCATATATGCTTCAGCTCAACAATCTGCTACAGATTCACAAGTTGTAAAAAAATCTCTTCAAGAAAAGCAGACTCTTGAAAACACATCAATTATTAAAAATGTTTCTTTTAGTAATATTGGGCCAACAATTATGAGTGGTCGAGTTGCAGATATTGATGTAAACCCAAATGATCCAACAGAGTTTTACGTAGGGTATGCATCAGGTGGGTTGTGGTATACGAAAAACAATGGAACTTCTTTTAAGCCAGTCTTAGATAACAGTCCTACCCAAAATATTGGAGATATCGCTGTAGACTGGAATAAGGGAACTATTTGGGTTGGAACAGGTGAAAAAAACTCATCACGCTCATCCTATGCAGGAATAGGAATTTTAAAATCTGACAACCAAGGGTTAACATGGGAGCACGTTGGGTTGCCAGATTCTCATCATGTGAGTAGAATTATAATAAATGCAAATAATCCTGAAGAAGTAGTTGTAGGAGTGATAGGGCATTTGTACTCACCAAACGAAGAACGAGGAGTTTTTAAAACAATAGACGGTGGAAAAACATGGAGAAAAACATTATTTATTAATAGTAGCACTGGAATTATTGATGTAGTAGTTGCTCCAGAAAACCCAAATGTAATGTATGCTGCTTCGTGGGAAAGAGAACGTAAAGCTTGGAATTTTGATGGAGACGGTAATAATTCTGCAATTTATAAAAGTACAGACGCAGGAGATACTTGGAAAAATATTTCTGTTAATAATGGGTTTAGAAATGGGAATGGTGTAGGAAGAATTGGGCTTTCGATTTATGATGAAAATACCGTATATGCTATTCATGACAGTCAGTTTAGAAGAAAGTCTGAAAAGAAGGAAAAAAAATCTTTAAATGGGTTAAAAAAAGAAGATTTTAAGAAGATGTCTACAGAAGAATTCTTAGCATTAACAGATAAAAACTTAAATAATTACTTGAGAGCAAATCGTTTTCAACAAAAATATACGGCAAAAACTGTTAAAAAGATGGTTTCTCAAGGAACTGTGAAACCAATAGACTTAGCTAAGTTCTTAGAGGACGCAAATTCTATGTTATTTGACACTCCAGTTGAAGGGGCTGAGGTTTTTATAACAACAAACGGAGGAAAGAAATGGAGTAAAACTCATAAAAGCCATATTGATGGATTGTATTATTCTTATGGTTATTATTTTGGGGAAATTCGTGTAGATCCTCAAGATAAAAATACGATATACGTTTTAGGAGTTCCTATTTTAAGATCTAAAGATGGAGGAAAAACGTTTACTTCCATAGGAAAAGAAAATGTTCACTCAGATCACCAAGCACTTTGGGTAAATCCAATAAGAAAGGGTCATCTAGTTGAAGGAAATGACGGAGGTTTAAATATTTCTTACGATGATGGTGCACATTGGATTAAATTAAACTCTCCATCTGTAGGGCAGTTTTATGCTATTTATGCAGACAATCAAAAACCATACAATGTTTATGGTGGTTTACAAGACAATGGAGTCTGGACAGCATCTCACAATGCTAAAATGAACAACAGATGGCTTCAAACAGGTCATAATCCATATACATCGATTATGGGGGGTGACGGCATGCAAGTTCAAGTAGATGACAGAAATCCTTCGATTGTGTATACGGGTTCTCAATTTGGAAACTATTTTAGATTGGATAGAGACCATGGAGAAAGAACCTATATTCAACCAAAACATACGTTAGGTGAAGCGCCTTATAGGTTTAATTGGCAAACTCCAATTCTTTTATCAAAACACAATCAAGATATTTTGTATTTAGGAAGTAATAAATTACACAGAAGTTTAGACAAAGGTGACACTTGGGAAGCTATTTCCAATGATTTAACTACAGGAGGGAAAAAAGGGAATGTTGCTTATGGAACATTAACTACCATATCTGAATCTCCATTTCAATTTGGGTTATTATATACGGGCTCAGATGATGGCTACGTTCATGTATCTAAAAACGGTGGAGGCTCATGGGAGCGTATTTCAAACTCCTTTCCAAAAGACTTGTGGGTAAGTAGAGTTATTGCTTCACAGTATAAAAAAGAACGAGTATATGTGACATTAAATGGGTATAGATCTGATGATTTTACGGTGTATGTATATAGGTCTGATGACTATGGGAAAACTTGGGAGAATATTTCTAACAATATTCCAGCATCACCTGTAAACGTAATTCGTGAAGATTCTGAAAATCCAAATTTATTATACGTTGGAACAGATAATGGAGCTTATGCTTCTTTTAATCAAGGTAAAGACTGGTCTTCTTTTCAAAAAGGTTTACCTAGTGTAGCCATTCATGATTTAGTTATTCAGCCTTCAGCTAAGCATTTAATTTTAGGAACACATGGAAGGAGTTTATATAAAGCATCTATTGCTCCACTTCAATTAATGACTTCAGAAGTTATAGTAAAAGAAGCACATATTTTCCCAATTTCAACTATTAAAAAAAGAAGAACATGGGGGAATTCATGGGGGAGATGGTCATCACCGTTTATTCCAAAAAGTTCAATTCAATATTATTTAGATAGTTCAAGAAAAGTAACAATAAATATATTTAAAGATGAGTTACTTGTAGCTTCCATAGTTAAAGATTCAGATGAAGGTTTTAATGAGGCTATTTATGATCTTTCTTTTTCTGAAAAAGGCCGAAAAGCGTATTTGAAAAAGTTTACTAAACAGTCATTAAAGGCTGCTAAAAATGGCACATATTTCTTGCCAAAAGGAGTTTATACCGTAAAAATAGCATCGTCTACTGAAGTTTTTGAAATACAGTAGACGACTACGTTATTTTCTTATTTAAAATTTATAAGCCATATCCTTTGAATTCCATTGTGTAAGTTCTTGTTTTATTATCATAATTCTCAGAGGTATAGCAATATTTTTCAAACTTGATACTTAAATTAAAGCCGGGTGTTCTGAGGTCGATAAACAAACCTAGCTCTTGACTAAAATAAGGGAGGCAAGGTTCTTATAGAGTTAATTATAATCATTCTAAATACTTACTAAAATACTTTTTGTGGTTTGGTCAGAAAACGATTGCGTTGTACCTTTGCATTCATAATAAAATGAACTATATAATGAGTGGAATTTTAAGTTCTTCAATAGGTAGAAAGTTTGCCATGGCAATTTCAGCACTCTTTCTAATGATTTTTCTTCTACAACACTTTGCAATCAATATTCTTTCTGTATTAAGTCCAGATACTTTTAACGAAGTGTCTCACTTTATGGGTACCTTTTGGGTTATACAATATGCATTACAACCGGTATTAATTTTTGGTGTTGTTTTTCACTTTGTAATGGGTTTTGTGTTGGAAATTAAAAACACTAAAGCACGTCAAATAAAATATGCTGTAAATAATGGAGGGGCAAACTCTTCTTGGATGAGTAGAAACATGATTTGGAGCGGATTAGCAATTCTAGCATTTGTAGTGCTTCACTTTATAGATTTTTGGATACCGGAAATTAATATAAAATATATACAAGGAGACATGAGTGGGATGCACAATGGTGAGTTTAGATATTTTCATGAGTTAGTTGAAAAATTTCATAATCCACTTCGTGTTGGTGCATACTGTTTAGCATTTGTGTTTTTAGCACTCCATTTGTTACATGGTTTTGAGTCAGCATTTCAATCAGTAGGCGCAAATAATAAATATACGAAAGGATTGAAAAACTTTTCTAAAATATACGCTATCGGGATTCCTGCAGGCTTTATTTTTATTGCATTGTTTCATCATTTAAATCAGATTTTATAAGATGGCATTAGATTCAAAAATACCTCAAGGGCCACTTGCAGATAAGTGGACAAAACATAAAAACGACATTAACTTAGTTAATCCAGCAAACAAACGATTAATAGATGTTATAGTTGTTGGAACTGGCTTAGCTGGAGGTTCTGCAGCAGCAACTTTAGCTGAATTAGGATATAATGTTAAAGCATTTTGTTTTCAAGATTCTCCAAGGAGAGCGCATTCTATTGCAGCACAAGGAGGAATAAATGCAGCAAAAAATTACCAGGGAGATGGAGACTCAACCTACAGATTGTTTTATGATACAGTTAAAGGAGGAGATTATCGTTCTCGTGAAGCCAACGTATATCGTTTAGCAGAGGTTTCTGCAAATATTATAGATCAGTGTGTAGCACAAGGAGTTCCTTTTGCTCGTGATTATGGAGGATTATTAGACAACAGATCATTTGGAGGTGTATTGGTTTCAAGAACATTTTATGCAAAAGGTCAAACAGGGCAACAATTATTGTTAGGAGCTTATTCTGCGATGAATCGTCAAATTGGTCGTGGAAAAATAAAAATGTACAACAGACATGAAATGCTAGATGTTGTGATTGTAGATGGAAAAGCTAGAGGAATTATAGCCCGTAATTTAGTAACAGGTGAAATAGAAAGACACTCAGCTCATGCAGTAGTTTTAGGAACAGGAGGGTATGGAAACGTATTCTTTTTGTCTACAAATGCTATGGGATCTAATGTAACAGCAGCTTGGAGAGCTCATAAAAGAGGAGCTTATTTTGCAAATCCTTGTTACACACAAATTCACCCAACTTGTATTCCTGTTTCAGGAGATCATCAATCTAAGTTAACATTGATGTCAGAATCGTTAAGAAACGATGGTAGAATATGGGTGCCAAAACATAAAAAAGATGTTGAGGCTATTAGATCCGGTAAATTAAAGCCGACCCAGTTAGCTGAAGAAGATAGAGATTATTACTTAGAAAGAAGATACCCTGCTTTTGGTAATTTGGTTCCTCGTGATGTTGCCTCAAGAGCGGCTAAAGAACGTTGCGATGCTGGTTTTGGAGTGAATGCTACAGGTGAAGCAGTATACTTAGATTTTGCAGCAGCTATTATTAGGTATGGAAAAGAAAAGGCGCATGTAAAAGGATTGAATGAAAATGATGATTCCTTAGTAAAAGAACTTGGAAAAGAAGTTGTGAAAGCCAAGTATGGAAACTTATTTCAGATGTATGAAAAAATTGTAGATGAGAATCCATACGAAACACCTATGATGATTTTCCCAGCTGTACATTATACCATGGGTGGTGTCTGGGTAGATTACAACTTACAAACTACCATTCCTGGATTGTACGCAATTGGAGAAGCAAATTTTTCTGATCACGGATCAAATAGGCTGGGCGCTTCTGCATTAATGCAAGGATTAGCTGATGGTTATTTTGTGCTGCCCTACACTATAGGGGACTATTTATCTAAAGATATTAGAACAGGAGCTATTTCTACCGATTCACCAGAGTTTGAAGAAGCAGAGAAAAATGCTGTAGAAAATATTAATCACTTAATTAATAATAAAGGGACTAAGTCTGTAGATTCTTTTCATAGAAGACTTGGAAAAATTATGTGGAATAAGTGTGGGATGTCTCGTAATGAAAAAGAATTAAAAGAAGCTATTGAGGAGATTTCTGCTTTACGAAAAGAGTTTTATAAAGATGTTTTAGTGCCAGGAACAGCAGATGAGTTTAATGAACAATTAGCAAAAGCCGGGCGTGTAGCAGACTTCTTAGAATTAGGTGAATTATTTGCAAAAGACGCCTTACTAAGAGAAGAATCTGCAGGAGGTCATTTTAGAGAAGAACATCAAACACCAGAAGGAGAGGCAAAAAGACGAAAAGAATTTCAATTTGTTTCTGCATGGGAATATAAAGGAGAGCCAAAAGATGCATTATTGCATAAAGAACCATTGGTTTATGAGAATATTGAAGTGAAAGAAAGATCATATAAATAATTTAGGAGACATGAACTTAACGTTAAAAATTTGGCGTCAAAAAAACGCAAACGACAAAGGAAAGATGGTAGATTATCAGATTTCTGATGTGTCTCCAGATATGTCTTTCTTGGAGATGTTAGATGTGTTAAACAATCAATTAATAGAGAAAGGAGATTCTCCTGTTGCTTTTGATCATGATTGTAGAGAAGGAATTTGTGGAATGTGTTCTTTGTATATTAATGGTGAAGCTCATGGTCCAGACAGAAGAGTAACTACTTGTCAACTACACATGAGAATGTTTAAAGACGGAGATACCATTCATATAGAACCTTTTAGAGCCAAAGCATTTCCTATAATTAAAGACTTAGTTGTAGATAGAAGTGCTTTTGACAGAGTGCAGCATGCAGGTGGTTTTATTTCTGTAAATACTTCAGGGAATACACAAGATGCAAATTCAATTCCAATATCTAAACATGCGGCAGACAAAGCCATGGATGCAGCAACTTGTATTGGATGTGGTGCTTGTGTAGCATCATGTAAAAATTCTAGTGCTATGTTGTTTGTATCTGCAAAGGTTTCACAATACGCTTTGCTGCCTCAGGGGCAAGTTGAAGCTACAGACCGAGTTTTAAATATGGTGCAGCAAATGGATGATGAAGGTTTTGGTAATTGTACGAATACAGGTGCCTGTGAAGTAGAATGCCCAAAAGGAATTTCTTTAGAAAATATTGCACGTATGAATCGTGAATATTTATCTGCAAGTTTCAAAGGATAAACTATTAAATATAAATTAAAAACCTTCAACATTGTTGGAGGTTTTTCTTTTTAGAAGAAGCGTCGTTCTTATTTTCTGCCAAAGTCAGCAGGAATTTCACCCCAGGCTTTGGTTTCCCATTTTAAAATTGGATTACTGAATGAATTTTCTTTCAACCACTTTTCAGCACGATGAATTAGTGTTAAAAGGTCACTATTAGATACGTCAAAAGTAATATTAGTTCTACAGGTTTTCTTTTTAATCCAAGACATTGCAATTTTAGAATCTGAATATATAGGTAAACTATGTAAGCCTTTCTTTTTTAGTAATGAAATTCCGTGAACCAAGGCAAGAAATTCCCCAATATTATTAGTGCCATTTTTAAAAGGACCCATCTTAAAAACCTCTTGTTTATTGTGATGTAAAACCCCACGATATTCCATCTTTCCTGGGTTTCCGCTACAAGCGGCATCAACAGTTAAGCTGTTTTTTATAGGCACACCAAAACGTGCTTTATCAGCATCAGACAAGGCTATTTTTTTAGAATTATAACCTTGATAATCTGAGTATTTTTTTTTGATTGCTATGTTGGCTTCAGCTTTACTTCCAAAAGATTTGTATTTAGCTCCCTCAACTCCTTGAACCAGTTTTTTAACTTTGTCCCATGAAGAAAATACACCAGTTTCCTTTCCTTTCCATATGACGTAGTATTTTTTAGCTCCCATTTTTTAAGATGGTTTTTTCAATAGTTTTTGGAAAGTATTCATATTCTAAACCATGAATTTTTTGAGCAATATCTTTGGAAGAGTCAGTTATTTTTAATGTTGTTTTTGCTTGGAAAATAATGGCACCTTCATCATAGCGTTCATTAACAAAATGAATTGTAATACCCGTTTCTTTATCACAGTTGTTTTTTACAGCCTCATGAACATGCATACCATACATACCTTTACCACCATATTTAGGTAATAGGGCGGGATGAATATTGATAATTTTGTTTGGGAATGCTTTTACTATTGGTTCAGGAATTTTCCATAAAAACCCAGCTAAAATTATAAAATCAGCCTCTTGTTCTAACTTATTGAGAAGGGTGTTTTTTTGAGAAAAATCTTCTCGAGAAAACCACTCACAATCTTTCTTCAGTCTTTTACAACGATTAAAAACACCAGCTTCCTTTTTATTGCAATATACTTTTACAATACCAATTTTTTCAGAATTTTGGAAATAATTAATAATGTTTTCTGCGTTAGAACCTGATCCAGATGCAAAAATAACAACTCTCTTCATGTACAATGATATTCTCACACAAAATAAAGCATAATAGTTGATATTATAATCTCATTACCAACTTATCAACAAAATAATATACTTTACCCTTCATTTTTTTGCTAAAAATTCGTTAAAACTAATAAGATTTGTATTTTTGCCTCGATTTAAAATTTAAAATAAATAAATTATGTCAGACATTGCATCAAGAGTAAAAGCCATTATCGTAGACAAATTAGGAGTTGACGATAATGAAGTAACTACAGAAGCTAGTTTCACTAATGACTTAGGGGCAGATTCTTTAGATACTGTTGAGTTGATTATGGAATTCGAAAAAGAATTTGATATTCAAATCCCAGACGATCAAGCAGAGAATATTGGTACTGTAGGTCAAGCAATAAGCTATATAGAAGAAGCTAAAAAGTAACATTTATATGCAATTAAAACGAGTTGTAGTAACTGGACTTGGTGCATTAACACCAATTGGTAACAATATTGAAGAGTATTGGACTGCTTTAGTTAACGGAGTTAGCGGAGCAGCACCTATCACACATTTTGATGCTACCAAGTTCAAGACTCGTTTTGCATGTGAAATCAAAAACTTTAATGTGAATGATTTCATTCACAGGAAAGAATCACGCAGAATGGATAGATTTACTCAGTACGCTATGATTGCTTCAGATGAGGCAATAGTAGACTCAGAGTTAAATTTAGACGAAATTAATAAATTACGAGTTGGAGTTATCTGGGGAGCAGGTATTGGAGGTTTAGAAACGTTTCAGAATGAAGTATTAAATTATGCTGCAGGAGACGGATCACCAAGATTTAATCCTTTTTTTATTCCAAAAATGATTGCAGATATTGCGCCTGGTAATATATCCATTAAAAATGGGTTTATGGGTCCAAATTACACTACTGTATCAGCTTGTGCATCTTCAGCTAACGCAATGATAGATGCGTTGAATTATATTCGTTTAGGGCAGTGTGATGTTATCATCACAGGAGGTAGTGAAGCAGCAGTTACAATAGCAGGTATGGGAGGTTTTAACTCCATGCACGCTCTATCTACTAGAAATGAGAGTCCAGAGACGGCTTCAAGACCGTTTGATGCTCAAAGAGATGGATTTGTTCTTGGAGAAGGTGCTGGTGCAATTGTTCTTGAAGAATACGAGCACGCTAAGGCAAGAGGTGCTCATATTTATGCTGAGGTTATAGGCGGAGGAATGTCTTCTGACGCCCATCACATGACCGCTCCACACCCAGAAGGGATAGGCGTTATTGCAGTGATGAAAAATTGTTTAGAAAATTCTGGTATTCAGCCAGAAGATGTAGATCACATCAACACCCACGGAACATCAACCCCATTAGGTGATGTTGCAGAATTAAAAGCTATATCTCATGTTTTTGGTGAACACGCCAAGAACATTAACATAAACTCTACGAAATCTATGACTGGCCACCTTTTAGGGGCAGCTGGAGCAATTGAGTCTATTGCTTCCATACTTGCTATGAAGCACGGAGTTATTCCTCCAACAATTAATCATAGTAATTCTGATGAAAATATCAATTCAGATTTAAACTTAACACTCAATAAAGCTCAAAAAAGAGAGATCAAAGTAGCCATGAGTAATACGTTTGGATTTGGTGGTCATAATGCTTGTGTAGCCTTCAGAAAAATAGATTAATAATACATGAATCTTATTCGCAAAATATTAAACCAATCATCAACACAAGATGATAGGGAGTTTTATGTTGCAATGCAGAGATTATTAAAATTCTCTCCTAAACAACTTGAGTTTTACCAAAAAGCATTTACCCATCGTTCTTTAAAAAAAGTTGATAAAAATGGAGAGCCATATAATTATGAAAGATTAGAGTTTGTTGGAGATGCAATGCTTGGATCTGTGATAGCTTCTTATTTATTTATTAAAGTGCCAAATCAGTCTGAGGGGTATCTTACTCAAATGAGATCTAAAATTGTAAGTAGAGAGCATTTAAATGAGCTAGGAAAGGATTTAAATCTAATTTCATTTGTAAAAAGTAATATTCCTAAGAATAATATAGGAGACAATATCCATGGTAATATTTTTGAGGCTTTAATAGGGGCAATCTATCTTGATAGAGGGTACGATTATTGCAATAAATTTATTTACGATAAGGTAATTGTACCTTACGTAGATATCCCAAAATTAGAAGGTAAAATAACAAGTTATAAAGGTCTTATTATAGAGTGGTGCCAAAAAAATAAGAAAAAATATTTCATTGACACATACGAAGATACTGGCAACGAGCCCGTAAAACACTTTAGCGTCAAGATTAAAATAGATGATATTCAAATTGCTAAAGGAAGAGCAACCTCTAAAAAGAAAGCAGAGGAACAAGCATCAAAAAGAGTTTATTTTACTTTCCAGAAACAAATAGAAAATTCATAATCGATAACGATTTCGTTATTTTTTATGTTCGTTGTAAAAACAATCAGTAATTTTGCTTTATTAGTACAATAGTAACAACATTTTTTAATGCAGGTTCATTCGTTAGATATAGAAGATTTTGGAGATGACAATTACACCCTAATAGGTATTCACACTTCTTTAGAAGACTTCAAACTAGCGTATCTTTTAAACAACAATTTAGATACTCTTTTTTCTAAGGCTGACTATAGTCTTGATTTTGAAAGATCAGACAGCAAAGCTTCATTCTCTGTTTATAATTACACCAATGAAGAATTTGACCATGAATGGTTTTTAATATCTAACAGTTATACTGAAGAAAAAACAAATGAGCTGGATACTATTTTACTATCAACAGAAACAAAAACCTACTTAATTCCAGAAAAGAAAAAAGTGGATTATTTTATAAAAATAGTAGGAGAACCATCTCAAGAAATAATATATCAAACAGTGAATAAGATTAATCAAATTAATCAAATTGTTACCTCATACACTGTTGAATTAGATTTATTGAAATCTAAACAATTTTTAATTTTTTAAACATGATTATAAATAAGAAAACAAAAATTGTTGCTACTCTCGGACCAGCAACAAATACAAAAGAAACTTTAACTGAACTTGCTAGTTCGGGAGTCAATGTTTTTAGAATTAATTTTTCTCATGCAGACTATGAGGATGTTAAAAAGCGAGTAAAACAAATTCGTGAAATAAATCATGAAAATGGATACAATGTTGCTGTTCTAGCAGATTTACAAGGACCAAAACTACGAGTTGGAGTGATGGAAGAAGGGATCATGTTAAAGGATGGAGATGAGTTTATTTTTACAACAGAAGAATGTGTAGGAAATAACGAGAAGGCATATATGACCTATCAGAATTTCCCAAGAGATGTGAAACCAGGAGAGCAAATCTTGGTAGATGACGGTAAATTATTATTTGAGGTTATTTCTACGGATAAAAAATTAAAAGTTGTTACCAAGGTTATAGTTGGTGGTGTTTTGTCTTCAAAGAAAGGGGTAAATCTCCCAAACACAAATATTTCTTTACCCGCTCTTACAGAAAAGGATAAAAAAGACGCCATTTTTGCGTTAAGTTTAGATGTAGATTGGTTGGCCTTATCATTTGTTAGAACACCAGAAGATTTAAGAATACTTAGAGATTTAATTGCTCAAAATTCAAAATATAGAGTTCCTGTTATTGCTAAAATTGAAAAACCAGAAGCTGTAGAAAATATAGATTCTCTTATCCCGTATTGTGACGGATTAATGGTTGCTCGAGGAGATTTGGGAGTAGAAATACCAATGCAAGAGGTTCCATTAATACAAAAAAAATTGGTTCTGAGAGCTAAGCAGGCACGTATACCTGTAATTATTGCTACTCAAATGATGGAAACAATGATTACTAATTCTGTGCCTACTAGAGCAGAGGTAAATGATGTTGCTAACTCAATTATGGACGGGGCAGACGCAGTTATGTTATCTGGAGAAACTTCTGTTGGTAAGCATCCCGTTAAAGTGATTCAAAAGATGAGTGAAATTATTATGAGTGTAGAAAATTCTCCTCTTATTAAAGTACCACATCAAGCACCTCATATCAGAACAGATAGATTTATCACTAAATCTTTGTGTCATCACGCAGCGTTAATGTCTAAAGACACAAATACAGCTGCAATTTGTACACTAACAAATAGTGGGTATACTGCATTTCAAATATCTGCTTGGAGGCCACAGTCACATATTTTAGCATTTACAACACAAAAAAGAATTTTAGGGAAGTTAAATTTACTTTGGGGAGTAAGAGCATTTTTTTATGACGAAAACTTAAGCACAGACGACACTGTTGTTGATATCAATAGAATTGCAAAAGATAAGAACTATGTAACAACAGGGGACATTATTATTAACTTAACCGCAATGCCCGTAAAGGAAAGAGGAATGGTAAACACATTGCGAGTTTCTATGATAGATTAAAACCAAATAAATAGAACAAAAAAATCCTCAAGAATAATTATTCTTGAGGATTTTTTTATTGAGAATAGATTTAATTTTTTATTAAACTCTACAGTATTTTTAATCAAATAAAGCTACGTTGGTATTAAAAAAAGGGAATAATAAAGTGGAACAATCAAAAAAATTATTAACTTAGAAGGGAGTTAAACATAAAATTATGGGAATAATTAACTTTCAAGGCAAAAGAAATAAAGAGATTTCTAAACCAACACCTCAAATTTTAGTTTCTGATTATATGACAAAAAAACTGATCACTTTTAACCCAAGTGATTCATTAGTTCATGTCATAAATTTATTGATTAAAAATAAAATTTCGGGAGGACCTGTAGTAAATGATAAAAATGAATTAATTGGAATTATTTCTGAAGGGGACTGTATCAAGCATATTTCCGACAGCAAGTATTATAATATGCCAATAGATAAAGAAAATACAGTTGAAAAGAATATGGCTTCAAATGTGGAAACAATAGATAAAAATATGAATATTTTTGACGCTGCCACTAAATTTATTAGTTCTAAAAGGAGGCGATTTCCAATTGTAGAAAACGGAAAATTAATAGGCCAAATTAGTCAAAAAGATATCTTAAAAGCTGCTATAAAAGTCAAAGGGAATAATTGGAAATAGAGCCTCTAAATTTCTCTTTTAATTAAAAGAAATAGTTCGTTTTCTAAAGCTAAATACCCTTGGTCATATATATAATAATAAGTATTTCCTGTTTTTGTTTTATAGATAGAGGTAAACAATTGAAAGTCAAATCCCTTGTCATATAATTTATTTCTAGGTATTTTAGTTTTTCCATGAGTATTTAGTTCAGAAAGAATTTTGTGATTTTTCCTCAAGCGATTGTTCATATTTCTAATGAGATTTTTACTGTCTTTATTAACCTTGTTATTGTAAGAGTTTCTACAATAATCTGAACAGAATTTTTTATCTATTCGCCCTTTTAAATGATCACCACATTCTAAACACTCTCTAGTATTCATAGTTTTCTTTTTTTAATTCATACCAATTGCACTTTACATTTTTAAAGGCAAATTCATTTATAAAATTTAAACCTATTTTTTGAAGCACCTTATTTGAGCCAATATTTTCTACATCAGCAGCACCATATATAATATTATATTTCAAATTTTTAAAACCATATTTAATTGATGCTAAAGAAGCTTCAGTAGCATATCCTTTTCCCCAAAAATTTGGCAAAAACCGATAACCAATATCTATAAAATTTGTATATCCATTCAACATTTCTTTTTCACCTAAATTTAATTTTAAACCGACCCATCCAATAAATTTTCCTGACGATTTTTCTATGGTTGCAAAACGGCCAATTCCTCTTTCCTTGTATTGTTGGTGAAAAAAAGACACGATTTCTTCAGCCTCCTTTAGTGTTTTAATGGGTTTTTTCCCTAAATAATTATGGACCTCTTCATTAGAATCTAATTTATAAATATTAGCAACATCAGTATCTTTAAATTCCCTCAACATCAGGTTTTTGGTCTCTATAAGGTGTTTCATAGTCTTATTTATAGTTCATTTATAAAGATATGAATTATTCGTTTACAAACGACTACAAATATTTACAACCGAAAGTAAGTGTCTAACAACCGATTCTAACTTGGTAATTAAATCATATTTGCAGTGTTGAAATAACTCAACAAAAAACAAATTATAATCTGCACTATTTACTATCTAAGTGCGCAAAACCTTATCTTATGAATACGTTAAGAAACAAAGTACAGTTAATTGGAAACTTAGGAAACGATCCAGAAATCATCACTTTAGAAAGTGGTAAGAAGTTAGCAAAGTTTTCCATTGCAACAAATGAAAGTTATAAAAATGCTATGGGAGAGAAAGTAACAGATACTCAATGGCACAATATTATAGCATGGAATAAAACTGCCGAAATAATTGAAAAATATGTGACAAAAGGAAATGAAATTGCTATTGAAGGAAAATTAACTTCACGCTCTTACGAAAGTAAAGAAGGAGAAAAAAAATACATTACAGAAGTAGTTTGTAATGAATTGTTGATGTTAGGAGGAAAGTAGTGTGGAAAAATTGCTAATGTTTGAAAAAGTCAAGATAATTTATCTTGGCTTTTTTTATTATAGTTTACTAAAACTTTATAAAATGGGCAAAAATTTGCATAACAAGTGAAAGCTAAAAAAATAGCAAAAATGAATACTGGATACACTAATAATCCATTTATTTTCCCTTCTGTATAAATAACTCCAATTGCTATAAAAGAAACGAACCTCATAAAACGATCGATTCCGTACATATTTCTTTTCATAAAATTTTTATAAGAGAGCTATCATCATTAGAAGAATGGGTTTCTTGATCTAAACTTAAAAAAGCGGTTAGTAATGAAACAAAATAAGAATATTTTCACCAGTTAGATTATGATAATTATCATATTCTATCAAGTGCTATAATTGTTTCTTTGAGTAAACTAATAATTAATGGAAGTAAAGCAATTATATACTGAGTGTTTGGCTGAAGCAACATATTATATTCAATCAGAAGGCGAAGCGGTAATTATCGATCCTTTAAGAGAGACAGAGCCTTATTTAAAGAAACTTCAGAAAGACAAAGCCAAACTTAAGTATATATTTTTAACCCATTTTCATGCTGATTTTGTTTCAGGTCATGTAGACTTATCTAGAGAAACAGGAGCTAAAATAGTTATAGGACCAACAGCAAATGCCGATTTTTATTTTCATCAAGGAGCTGATAATGAAGAGTTTAAAATTGGAAATTTAACATTAAAATTAATCCACACTCCAGGTCATACCTTAGAATCTTCTTCATTTTTATTATTTGATGAACGAGGGAAAGAACACTGTCTTTTTTCTGGAGATACATTATTTATTGGAGATGTTGGAAGACCAGATTTGGCGATATCATCAGCTATTTCAAAAGAAGATTTGGCTGCAAAACTTTATAACTCATTACACGATAAAATATTAAAATTACCAGACGATATAATTATATATCCAAATCATGGTAAAGGATCTGCATGTGGGAAAAATATGGGATCAGCAACATTTGATACGTTAAAAAATCAGCGAAAAGAAAATTATGCGTTGAATCCTAATTTGAAAGAAAAAGAATTTATTCAACAAGTATTAGATGGTTTAACAACGCCTCCTCAATACTTCTCTAAAAATGCCAAAATGAATACACAAATAAATAGAGATGTTAATGAAGTGATTTCAACAGGGTTGTCTTCAATATCAATAGATCAACTTTTAGTATATACAGCAGTAAAGGATGTGCTTTTATTAGATGTTAGATCTATTCAGGAATTTTCAAAAGAACACATTCCATATTCTACTTTTATTGGCTTAGACGGATCATTTGCACCATGGGTAGGTGCATTGGTAAGGAGAATAGAAAAGCCGATAATTATTATTGCGCCAAAAGGGAGAGAAAAGGAGACAGTTACTAGACTTTCTAGAATAGGGTATGACAATATTATAGGGTACTTATGTTGTGAAATTTCAGAATGGAGAAAAAGGGGATTTGACACCAGCTCAGTTTCTTGTATATCAGCAAATTCAAATGAATTACTTAAGAAGAAAACGGTATTTATAGACGTAAGAAGGAAAGATGAATATCAAATAAATCACATTGCAAACAGCATTCATATTCCTTTAAAAGAGATCTATAATAATACAAAAAAGCTAGAAAAAAACACGAGATATTATGTGTATTGTGCAGGAGGGTATCGTTCTTTAATAGCGTCCTCTATTTTAAAAAAAATGGGGTTTAAAGATATAGTTAACATTAACGGAGGGTTTAGCAATATTATAAAAAGTAAGATTCCACTTAAATATTGTAGAAATAATTGTCCATCCTGCCAATGCAGTTATTAATATCTTTTTATGATAGACACAGGTAAGTTGAAGCTTAACAAAGAAGAAATGTTGCACTTTGGTTATCAGGTCATTGATACAGTTGTTCATCATTTTGAACATCAAAATGAAAAGTCGCCAGTTTCATTTGCTTCTAGAGAGGAAATGGATAAAACATTTGATCAAAATATTCCAGAAGAGCCATCAAATTATCAGGAAGTATTAGATTTTGTAGTGAAAGAGATTATGCCTAAAAATAACATAATTTCTCATCCAAAATCGTATTCATTTGTTCCTGGGCCAAGTAACTATGTTAGTGTCATGGCAGATACTTTAGCAACCGGATTTAATATATTTTCTGGAGGATGGGCTGCATCTTCAGCCGCTACAGAACTAGAAATAATAACCATAAATTGGCTTTTAAAATTATTTAAGTTTCCTCCTAAAAAAGGAGGTGGAATATTTACAAGTGGTGGATCAATGGCAAACTTAACCGCTTTAGTTACAGCAAGAAGAAAACATTGTGGAGATACTTTTTCAAATAGCATTATTTATATGTCCGATCAAGCCCATTCTTCTAATGTAAAAGCTATTCGAGTTTTAGGTTTTACAAAACATCAAGTTAGAATTATTCCAACAGATATTGAGTTTAAGATGGGGGTTAATAAACTTAAAAACGCGATAGCAAAAGACAAGTTAGAAGGATTGAATCCGTTTTGTATAATTGCGTCAGCCGGAACAACAAATACAGGAACAGTAGACCCTTTAGAAGAAATTTCAAAAATTTGTAAAAAAGAAAAACTATGGTTTCATGTAGATGGGGCTTATGGAGGATCTGCAATTTTATCAGCTAAAGGAAGTAAGCTTTTAAAAGGTATTGAAAAAGCAGACTCTCTCACTATAGACCCCCACAAATGGATGTATCAACCTTATGAAATGGGTTGTCTATTGGTAAGAAATCACAGGTGGTTATCAGACACTTTTTGTGAAAAGCCAGAGTATTTAAGAGATGTAGAAGGCAATACTTCTGAGATAAATTTTTATGACCACGGCATCCAATTAACAAGAAGGTTTAGAGCATTAAAATTTTATATGTCCATGAGAACTTTTGGATTAAAAGAATTTAAACAGGCTGTAACTTATTCTATAAATTTGGCTGAAAAAACAGAGGATTTACTTAGGAAAAGTTATTACTGGGAAGTAATTTCTCCTGCAAATTTAGCAATCATAAACTTTAGATTTAACCCTGTAAATAATAATTTTACAGAGCAAGAATTAGATGAAATTAATCAAGAAATTTCAAAACGTATTGTTACTTCAAGAGAAGCTATTTTAGTTACTACAGTTTTACAAAACCAGGTTGTTTTAAGAATGTGCTTAATTAATCCTAGGACAACTATTGGAGATATAAAACAAACTCTCAAAAAGTGTGAAATTTTTTCCAAAGAAATTTTGAGAGAAAAAGTAACAAATCACGTAACTTAATTAAAAATCTTTCTTTGATGATTTAAGTACAATTTTTATTGTTGGGACAATCACCCACAATCCTAATGATAAGAACGAAATAAAGAGACCATAATTAGTTCCAAAAAATTTCTTAAAAACAGCACCAGTATAACCCAGCAATGCTGAAATATCTAGTTTTAGTAAAATTAAAGTTCTTGATAAGTCAATTGGGTTTAGGATCGTTCCAACTAAAGACAATTTATCCAAAGGGTAATCTTCAAAAATAATTAGACTCATTAAAAATACACCGTCATAAACAATTGCTAAGAGCATCCATAGGAGAATTGCATACCCAAAACCTTTAATTTTATTTTCATTAGATAGTGCAATATTAAAAGCTAAAGATGTGAATATAAATGTTAGGAATGTTCCTGAAATTAATAATAAAGAGAAGTCCCAGATAACAGTTGATTTAAATAGCCCATAAAAGACAAAAGGGATTCCTATTCCAAGAACTAAACTAAGAGATAGAGACAATGCAACACCTAAATACTGACCTAAAAAAATAGATGATCTATTTAAAGGCTGTGCCAATAAAAGCTCTGTAAATTCTTTTGAGTTGTAATAATACATTACACCAAAAATTGTTCCTATCAGAGGGACTAAAATTATAATAACATTCATAAGCGTTATCACCGCTTTAGATAAGTCGTTGTTTAAAAAAAGCAATGTAAACCCTAACAGTAAGTAAAATACAAAGTAGACATAACTCCATCTACTTCGCATTAGATCATAAAAACTATATTTTAATATTTTCCCCATATTGTTAAGTTAAAATAGAAGCAATAGCATGCTCAAAATCTTGTTTTTTTGTTTTTAACTTCAAATCTTTTATACTTCCTTTGAAATAAATTTTTCCTTCTAAAAGAAATATAATTTCATCTGAAACCTCTTCAACAAAATTTAAAATATGTGATGTTATCAAGATAGTCTTTCCGCTTTTTTTAGCTGATCTAATTAGTTCTTTTAGTCTAATTAATGAGATAGGGTCTAATCCGGTTGTGGGCTCATCTAAAATAATAAGAGGGCTGTCAAACATAAAAGTCAATAGAATATTTACTTTTTGTTTTGTTCCTCCAGAGAGTGTCCCTAATTTCTTATCTAAAAAAGGTTGAAGTTGAAAAAACTCTATTAAATCACGATCATGATGACTTTGTCTCCTCAAGTCTTTTATCATTTTGATTAATTCTCGTACCTTCAGATTACTTGGAAAATTTGCAATTTGAGGTAAGTAGTCTATCTGGTTTCTGTAAGTAGGATTGTTTTTTATATTTTGATCAAACACACTTATTTCTCCGCTATCAGGAATTACCATCCCTAAAATTGATTTAATTAAGGTAGTCTTACCTGAACCATTAGGGCCTAAAATGGCTATAATTCCTTTTTGATTAATAGTTAAGTTAATGCCACTTAAAACGGTGTTTTTACCAAAAATTTTATGTAGGTTTTGAATTTCTACCATATTGTTTTTTTCATAGATGGATTCTTATCCATTAAATTATCAGGTGTAAATACAGGAGACACTTTTTCAGAAAAATCAATCATGCTAATAAATAAACTCCTTAATAAAACAATGGTTTCAGGAGTTCTATTTACAATGTAAGAGAATAATTTTACAGGTCGGTAAGGAATGTCTCCAATCCCATTTTTGTCTAGATCATATCCAGTATAACTTGTCCAGTAATTATTATCAAAAACATTATCATTTACTTTTGTATTGTATGAAATATCAAAGGAATTGTACAGAAAGTTATTTTTCAAAAACTTGTTTCCATAACAGGCACCTCTAACTTTGATAGCCCAACCGTTATTCTTAAAAGTATTATTCTTGTACGAAATTCTATTAGAACCCTCTATATTGATGCCAATTGTATTTAGTTCAAAAGTGTTTTTTTCTATTTCTGCATCATTTATCTCTTTTAATAGCAACCCATAAGATGCGGTCCCCCAATTTTCTTTAAAAACATTTCGAAGCATCTTTATTTTTTTCGAGAACATCACCGCTACCCCTGCACCATTATTTTCAAAGGTATTGTCTTGGTAAACATCATTATCGGAAAACATAAAGTGTAAGCCATATCTTAGATTTTTTTCACTCACATTGTTTTTAATAAGACAATTATCTGAAAATTCTAAATAAATACCATCTCTAACATGTTCAACATAGTTATGTTCAATGACGATGTTTTTACTATACCATAGCTGTATTCCATTTCCAGAATTATACTCCTGAACAGCATCTCCTATAATTTTATTGTGGTATATTTTTCCATTACGGGATTTTTCTATATAAATACCAAAAAAGAGTTTCTCTAGCACTAAATTTTGAAGGATAAAATTCTTTGATTTTCTTACTCTTACCGCTGCAAAATCTGAGGTGTAACTTGTTCCTACATTAATAATAAACAGCCCGTCTAAAGTTACATTGTCTGATTCTATAGTAATTATTTCTCCCTTAAGTTCTCCATCGATAACAGGGTATTTCTCTCCAATAATTGTCAGAGGTTTATTTATGATGATATTATTTTCTTTGTAATTGCCCTCTTTTATTAGAATAGTGTCAAAATTTTTAGCAATAATAATTGCTTCTTTTAATGAAGAAACATCACATACAGAACAGACCTCTATAGTTTTAGTATAACCAAAAGAAATGTGTGATATAAAAAGGAAAAGAACAATATGTCGCCAAAGGATTGACATTATTAAATAGAATATTTAACTCCAAAATTTAGAGTCAAGTTTTCATTCATTTGAATTCCATTATAGTATTCATAAATAGGGGCACCGGCTTCGACTCCAAATCGAATATTTTTAAAAATTGATTCTTTTGGGAAGGCAAAATTCATTCCAACAAATGCCTTTATTTTTTTACCTCCATAATTATTTATGTTTGACGCAGGAACCATCATTGGATTTAAATCTTCATCAAGCCCTGTTATTTTATTTTGGGAAACCCCTAAAATTCTTCCAGAAAAAGATAGATATTCCTTAAAATTATAAGCTCCCCAAATATTTAATTGGTAAACATTTCCAAGCCGATAATTTTCAGTGTTTTTTCCTGTTCTAATGATGCTCAAAAATTGGGTACCCCATGATGTATTTGCATAATTTTCCTTATAGGTAGATCCAAGAGTGACATCTAAGGTACCGCTACCTAACTGCATAGCATAGGGAAGTTTTGCATCATTCATCATTGGAGTATTATCTCTAACAGTTATCTCACCAATTGGTATATTAATTGAAGAATTGATGTGAAGAGAGGTTTTATGATTGTTGAAAAGGTTGATCATTGCACTTAATTTCATATCTCCTAATCCAGATGATTTAGTAGAAAAGTCTTCCATCATATCCATGCCTCCCATCATCATTTTTGCGGTTGATGACATGTTTTTTTTGATGAAGTTCTGCATTAGCATTAGGGTAATATTGTTTGAAGGAGCATACATAAAACCTAACATTTGCATCTTCATTTCCATCTCATTCGGAGCAACCATGTAATTGTTGTGAATTTCAGCATTACTTATGTTGTTAGTTCCCATTTTGTTTTCTTTCATTGCCATATCCATATAGCGAAAAGACACCATGAAACTACCTTTAGAATGTAGATGATCTCCCATAACACCAATTGGAGCATGTGCATCTGGTCTATGATGATTATGAGTATTGGCACCAAAACTTGAATTTTCAAACTTTTCTTTAATTGACTCCCAATCATATAGAATTCCTCCTTGTTTACTTTTTAAAATAGAAGCATGTTTGAAATTTTCAAAAGCAGATAAATTAGCTCCCATTGGGCTTGGAATATTTTCACTTACCAAGTAAGTAGCTTTTTTTGCATTAACTAATTCTCCTGTTTTATAATCAGCAACTTTCAATAAACTAACATGAGTCTTATTTTTTGTTTTAATGTAATTTATTAAGCATTCAATTGCATCATAGTTAAATATTTTCCCATCAATTGTAGCCTCAGCTCTATGAAGTTTATCCTTAATCGTCATGTTGCAATGAATACATTGTGTGTTTTGAGCAATAATTTCACCAAAAAACAGGCTCAATGTAATCGATAATACTAATGTTAATTTTTTCATTTCTTTTTCTTTTTACTATTAATTTTTATGTGATTTAAGTGTTATTTTAAATGTGTACATAGTTTTTCCCATGTATACAATTCTCCCCCTTTTTGTGTTTGAAGTTTTTTTGCCTGTATTTTGTCCTCGAACGCAGATAAGAAAGCACCCATAGGACTGGGGATTTCTTTTGAAATTAAAAAAGTTGCCTTACGGGCATCAATTAATTTTTCAGGAGTCATATAGTCGTTTGAGAGGTAGAGTTTTATTTTTGATTTTTCAAAGTCATTTGAAAAATTAATCATGCATTCAGTTGCATCAAACTTGTAAACTTTCCCTTTATGGGTTAAAATTTCTGCTGCATGAATTTTATCTACAATAGTCATTCTACAATAAGAACATGTATCTGTTCCGTAGTTAATGGGTTGCGGAGAGGAATTACATCCTATTAGCAATACAAATAAGATTAAGTAGATGGGTTTTTTCTGGATTTGCATATGTAGTGTTTAAAATTGAGTATTAATTTTAATCTGTTTACCTCATCTCTTTTTTCCCTTTTAAAAATGCATAAAAAGACATGGCTATTCCTAGACTTAGAAAATATGTTCCTAGTCTAGGGTAAGAATGAGCAACAAAGTTTAATATTTTTTTAGTTCCAAAAATTGGTGGTTGAAAGCCCATAGCTGTTCCATCAGGATTGGTAAATTTCATAATTGCTTTTGGATCTAAGTTGTGACCATAGTCATGCTCCCAAAGGTAGAAGTCATAGAGCCCTGCAGCGCTTAAAGAAATCATCAAAATAAACCACCCAAAAAACCATTTATAAGATCCTTTAAAAGCAATAATAAAACCTAATATTGATGTTAAAATGATTCCTAAAGGGAAAATTTTAAATTCAGGAATGCTCTTAGGGATGTACTTCATTCCAACATAATGATTCATTAAATTTATATTTTTAATGTCATGAGGGTTGGCATCCGAAAAATCATTAATATAAATATTCATTCCAAGAGGAGTTGGGTATTGAGGAGCTTCTAATGTGATATTCCATAATGGAAATATAAAAAGAGCAAGTGGGAACAACGCTGCAAAAAACATTATGATATTTGACTTCTTCATCTGACACTAAATTTTAATTGAAATTGTTTTTTTTAAAAGCGAGAGTCAAATGACTCTCGCTTTTTTGTGGAGAATAAACACTAAAAATAAAATTCTCCACTAAAATTACCTGGCTAAAAACCCTCACCTAAAGACCAAGATAATTTTATGTCTGATTTTGCTGGGGAAACTCTAACGTACCCTTGCATTTCTTGATGAAGAGCCGAACAGAAGTCTGTACAATAAAATGGCCATACACCTACCTGTTTTGGCTCCCATAAGAAAGTTTCTGTTTGTCCAGGCATTATTAATAATTCAGAGGTATTTGCTCCGATCATGCTTACTCCGTGAGGAACATCATAATCTTGTTCTAAGTTTGTAATATGAAAATATACTTTATCTCCTACTTTTACTCCTTCGATATTATCTGGAGCAAAATGACTTCTGATTGTAGTCATGTATACATGAACAATGTTTCCGTTCCTGGTTACTTTTGTCTCAGACTCACTCTTAGCAACATATGGATGTTTATTTTCTTCTAATTTGAATATTTTTTTAGATCTTGGCTTTACTAAGTCTGCTGGAATTCCCGCAGCATAATGTGGTTCACCAACGGTTGGGAAATCTAATAATAATTCCATTTTATCTCCGGAAATATCATATAGCTGAGCTGATTGCGTTACCTCAGGACCTGTTGGTAAATACCTATCCTTAGTTATTTTATTCATTCCTACTACATATTTCCCGAAAGGCTTTTGAGAATTTCCTCCTGGAATCATTAAGTGCCCAATGGAGTAGTAGCTTGGTTGTCTATCTAATACTTCCCAAGTACCTAATTTCCATTTCACTATCTCAGACGATATAAAAAAGGAGGTATAGGCATTACCCTCGTTATCAAATTCTGTATGTAAAGGACCTAATCCAGGTTGTTCTACTGATCCAGCCAAGACATCCTCGAAATTTAAGATTGGAATTCCATAGGCATCTCCAGAGAATTTTTTATTTTCAATTGCATCTAACATTTTTGAAAAAGAATGCACGGTTACATTGGCTGATAACTTTCCGCTACCTACAATATATTCACCTGTTGGATCTACATCACAACCATGTGGAGATTTTGGTGTAGGCAAGAAGTAAATGGCTCCTGGAACCTCAGATGGATCTACCATGATTACCTCTTTCTTCATTGTTGAGGTTGCAGAATGAGTATGCTCGTCATACACGTTATGTGCATAATTTGTTGGCATTTTTGAGCCACCACCGTTATTAACATATTCTTCAATTTTTTTCCAGTTTACGGCTGCAATAAAATCTTTGTCATTTTGTGAAGCATTTACTTCTAACAATGTATTTGCCTCCTCAGTATTGTATGTGGTAAAGAAAAACCATCCATGCGATTTACCTCTCCCTGGATGTGCTTTGTCATAATCAAAACCAGGCATTAAAACTTGAAATTTTAAGTCCATTGCACCATCATCCGGATTTACCTTTATAAATGACAATGTTCCTTTAAAGTTTCCTTTATACTTATTAATCGCAATATCTTTTTGTGGAATAGGAATTCCAAATCTAGTTCCAGCAACTACATATTCTGTATTATCAGTTACGTAAGATGAGCTATGATTTCCAGCACTATTTGGAATTTCAATAATTTCAGTTGTTTCAAAAGTAGAAAGATCAATTTTAGCTATTCGAGGAGTATTATTTCCATTAATAAAGATATATCTACCATCTAACTCCCCATTTGTTTGAGAAATATCTGGATGGTGAGCATCGTCCCAAGGGATAAACCCAAATGAAGTATTTAATAATGGTTTTGTTTCTTCATTATATCCGTATGCTTTTTCTGCATCCTGTGAAAACACGGGGATTACTTTAAACAATCTTCCTGATGGTAGCCCATAAACAGCCAGTTGTCCACTAAATCCACCAGACATAAATGCGTAAAACTCATCATGTTCTCCCGGAGCAACATATACTTTTTCTGCAGCACTACTTGACAGCGCACCTTTGTTTGTTGAATTATTGTCACAACTTGTAAAAGTAATTGCGAAAATTAATAATGTAATTATAGATTTCATAACATATATATATTTAAAAAGAGTTTTCATTGAGTTATTGAGGTAATAAAACTTTATCAATTACATGAACTATTCCGTTCCCAGCTTTAACACTACCAAGAATTCTTGCTCCACCAATTAGAGGCTCGCCATCTACTACCTCTACCTTGACATACTTATTATTAGCTTGTCCTAGTTTTTTAAATCTTTTAAGAAAGTCTTTTGAATAATTACCTGGAGTAACATGATATTTTAGAATATTTGCAAGAGCATCTTTATTTTCAGGCTTAAGTAAGTTTTCTACAGTTCCTTCAGGAAGCTTGCTAAAAGCTTCATTGGTAGGAGCAAATACCATGAGAGGCCCTGCATTAACTAATGAATTCTCTAATTCTGCTGCTTGTACTGCAGCTACTAAAGTAGAATGATCTTTTGAGCCAATAGCAATTTGTAAAACGTTTGGTACAGATTGATCGTCTTTTATAAATGCTTGACCAGATTTTTCTTTATTTTCTGTGGTATTTGCTTTTTTTGTTTTTTCAACGTTGTCTTTAGAACAAGCAGTAAAAAGACTCAAACATAACCCAAAGGCTAATAATATTTTAAAACTTTTCATGAGATTAATTTAATGTTCGGAAGTATTCTAAAATAGCTCTAGCATCCTCTTTAGTTACACTTTGATCTGCCATTGGCGAGCCATTAAATTCTATAAGTAAATCTTTTGCTAATGGATCTTTTTGAACCATCTCGTTAGGATTTAAAATCATATTCATTATCCATTCAGGTGTTCTTCGTGATAAGATGTTTTTTGGTGAAGGACCAATGAATTTTTTATCAGAACGATGGCAAGCTGTACATAAATTTTTAAAAACATCTGCACCATGAGACGCCATTTCCTGATCAACTTTATTTCCAAGATCTATACTAGTAATCGGGCCAATTCCCTTGTTTTTTAAATCTACTCTTACTGAGGGAGGTGTTTTAACTACTTTCTTGACAGTTTTTTTAGCGTAGACCGGTTTGTTTTTGTCTTGTTTTTCTCCGCAGCTAATCAAAATTAATGCGAATAATAAAGGAATTAATTTTAATGATAATTTCATTTTAAATTTGATTTATTTAGCAAAACTAGAGCCTTAAGTTTTCATAAAATATGATAAAAATCATGTTTTGAGTATTTTTTTTAAAGATTAATTGTTTATTTACAGTAATAAACACGGGGGTTAGAAGCTAATCAATGAGTGCTAAAGACAATAAAAAAGGACTAAAAAGTCTTTTTTTGTACTAATTGAACGAATACATGTAGAAATAAACCAGATTGATGTCATTTAAAATTGTTATAAAGTATTAGAATCTTAAAAAAAGTGTCATCATTGATTTTTATATTTTGATTATCAGTATATTAGAGCTGTTTTTAAATCATTTGTAAAATCACATGGCAAAATTTAAATATTTTTCGGCTTTTATTGTTCCTCTTCTTG